>Ga0224523_1000672_pt1 | contig 16514 bp, 17 predicted proteins | sample CFST50metaG_FD_182732 | JGI IMG/M metagenome (GOLD analysis project Ga0224523, IMG submission 182732) | Peat soil microbial communities from Stordalen Mire, Sweden - C.F.S.T50 | ecosystem: Environmental > Terrestrial > Soil > Wetlands > Peat | place: Sweden: Norrbotten County, Stordalen Mire...
TAAACATACCGATACCGCTGTCTATATCATATCATCGTTATGTAATCAATGTGAGGTAATGCTAGAATAATAGGATAATGGTGAAACAAATCCGCGACCGTGTGCATCCATTATATCGTCGGTTATCTTTTGCCGACTATGTCAAAAGCCCTCAAACGTGGCGCGTCGGATACTTACAGGGATTAGCGTGATGGAAAGTACTGAAAACCAGCGGGTGAAAGGTAAACCTTTCGGATATCGATGGCTACATCGCCCCCGCAAATAACGGCATCACTGTTCCGCTGTAGATATAGCTATACGGAGGCAAATGGGTATGTTTTACCGAAATTTACATTCAATAATTAATCTGGTTTCTTTGAAAAACATTTCTCCGGAAGGAGTTTGAGCACTTGTCAATTCAACTTCTTTTAATTAATTTGGCGAATAACAAGGCTAGGGCATAAGACAGTCCTGCAACTGCCGCGCCAACAATGGCGTCAAGAATGAAGTGGTTTGCGGTGGCTACTATGGTTACAAACATCAGCAGAGGCAACAAGATACCCACCATCTTCAACCACCAGGTCTTGGCGATATGGATCGTCGCTATTCCAATCAAGAGCGCCCAACACATGTGTAAGCTCGGCATTGCTGCATATTGGTTGACCAAGTGAGTAGGCATTGATGATGTCTTGAGGTTCATGTATTTAGCTAAAGTGTCAACAAAACCCAGATTGGAGAGCAAACGAGGGGGTGCCACTGGGTAAAAAGCAAAGACTGGAAAGGCTATAACGGCAGAAATGAAAATAGAGTTGCGAGCAATCAAGTATTGCGGTCGATGATATTTGTACGCCCAAACACCGAAACTGATAAGCACGGGAAAGAATAGTAGTGTGTATAGTGAGTTTACCAGTTGAACCAGAAAGTCACTTCTCAGGAACCAAGACTGTATGTTTAGTTCCCAGAAAAATTTCAACCGTGTCTCAAAATCGATGACATTGTAGGTATTATGAAAAGCTAATAATTGCCGATCCGGCAAAGCGTCCTGGGTCAGTGAATAAGCCGTGTAAACAACCAGAAACAACGTAATTTCACGGATGCCACCCTTCCACCAGGATGATAGCTTCCTTAGAACTGACGCTAGGGTAGTTTTAACACTCATTGATCAAAATGGATAGCGTAAATCATTGTGTATACAAGTTCTTAGGGATAGCCAGTAGTTCGTTTTTTCTAACGGACGACAGTAACAGCCCATGCAGCCATTCATTTTCAAGTTGGCTGCGGTAAGTGTGAATAGCTTCTGACTTAATGTTTTCAATATTTTGGGATAACGGAACTTCCTCCCAGGTAGTATCCGCATTTATAAGACGTTCCGGCGGGGAAAGGTCAAGGTTTGGGGCAAGTTCCCTGGGTCGGGGCCAAATCAATTTAAAATGGACCAGGTATTCGTAACCGGTTATTTGTGGAGGGTCTGCTGCCAATATTTTCTGTACCGCTTTACCGATTGTTGAATGGTCGGGATTCGCATCCTGCACATCCGGATAAATTATAATATTCGGATTAAATTGCTCGATTTGGGATTGTAACGCTACGGAAAGGACAGCCGGGTCCAATTCATCCAATTTTCCGTCTGGGAAACTCAGGAAAACTACATTACTTTCGGGAACTCCCAGAATATGAGTTGCCTTTCTAAACTCGGCGTAACGTACCTGCTGGTTACCATGAAAATTGCCGTTCGTAACCAGTACTATCTCCACGTCTGCGCCGTTTTCGATGGATTGGGCGATGTACCCGCCTACTCCGATTGATTCATCATCCGGATGCGGCGAGAATACCAAAACTCTTTGACCACCCTGAGGCATCACGACGTCAGGCAAGGCGGCCGCCGCATCTTGTGCCATAACCGGAGGAACATCGGCAACATACAGGGTGCAGGCTATTATCGAGAGAATACCCAGCGCCAGGAGTTCTAATTTAAGAAATCTTTTATTAACAAACTTGGTTTTTACTTTATCAAGAATTGCCATGTTTGAAACTACGAAAACCTGAGAATTGATTGAATTCCTAACCTTTTTTATTATAGCGCGGGTTTTGTCTGGTGTAAATTCTTAGCATATTTTACCTAAAAATATTATCCAAATAAATTCCTAATCGGATACCACAAAGACCCGTTGTAACAAAAACGGTACTTCCCCGTTTATTATATGTGGGGAAAATTGAATAAGGTGTTAGAGTTAACAAAATGGTAATCGTTGTTATTATCGCAGCGCTGCCGCTGCGGTAGTCCCGGGGACTTGAAAGAGGCCCATATGTGTAACATACTTGAACTAGGTAATAATTACGATTTATGGAATCAACAACTCCAGTACACGATTCAGAAGAATACCTGGTTCAGCAGGCGACCAAAAGAGACAGGGCAGCTTTTACTGTGCTTTATGAACGCTGTATCGACCGGGTTTATCGGCATGTTTACTACAGAGTCTCAAACCATGCTGAGGCCGAAGACATTACACAAGAGGCTTTTGTCAAAGCATGGAAAGCAATCGATAAATACAAAAGAACCGGAGCCCCGTTTGTTACCTGGATTATTACCATTGCCGGTAACCTTGTAATCGACCATTATCGCAGAGAGCAAAAGGTCTTTGTTACGGATGAAATAGAGAAAATATCGGAAAAAGACCTGGGTAACCAGATTCCCGGCCCGGAAAAACAGGCTGAAATGAATTTTGACAATGCAATGATAAAAAAGGCCGTCTTGAAATTAACCGGCGACAAACAGAAAGTGATATTAATGCATTTTATCGACGGTTTAAGTTATGAGGAGATTGCCAAAGCTCTAAACAAAAATGAAGGCGCTATCAGGGTAATTCAATACCGGGCATTAAGCGATTTAAGAGGTTTGATCGAGTGGGAATGAGATGAAAAAAGAAGAAATACTCGCTATTTGTATAGATGAAATCCAGAGCGGGAGAAGCACTATCGAAGACTGTATTCGCCGCTATCCTGCTGTTGGGAAAGAATTGCGCTCACTCCTTGAAATCGCGCTCTGTCTGAAGCCGGATGACACGGTACCGTCTGCTGAATTCAAGGAACGTGCCAAACAGCACCTTTTTGACGGGGAGAAGCAATTTTCTCCTGCAAAAGTACCGAGTCGGATCCGGAATTGGTTTACACTGACGCCGGTCAAAGTAACCGCTTCGGTTTTATTGGGCGTATTGATTTTCGCCGTGGCGGGCGGCGGTACGGTCTATGCCGCTCAGAGCAGCACGCCGGGTCAAATACTTTATCCGGTCAAGACGGGAGTAGAGAATATTCAATTAACTTTAACAACGAGTCCGGCAGCCAAAGCCCGTCTGTATCTTCAATTAGCGCAGCGACGCATCAATGAGATGACGCAACAGACTAAACTAAACCGTAATATTACCTCGCAGTCTGTAGAGACTGTTACGAGCCTGTTCGATAATGCTTTGAATGAATTAAACACAACAAACAACATGCAAGCAATTAATAATACGCTGAGTTATTTATCGGTTGCATCACTTAACGAAGAATTGGAACTCAAACAAGTGGTCTCCAACTCTTCCCAGATTAATCAGCCGCTATTGCAGCAAATCATCACTGAAGCGGGCAGAGCGAATACGATTGCTCAGGTCGCATATACTAACCATGATTTATTAAAACATAATCTTTCTATAACAAATGCGGTACTGGATGCCGGACAGTTTAAAATCGAAGGTACCCTCTTGAGTGTTCAGAATAACATTTGGGATATTGGCGGCACGAATATCTTGAATATCAATTACTCGGGGACAATACCAGCCGTAGGCAGCCATGTGAAACTAACCGGATTGGTAGTGGGTAATAATACTTTCATCAGTAATATTGCAGTCAGTGAGGATACGCCGCAAGTAACTGAGGTTGAAGGCCAATTCGAAGGTACTAACCAAAACGGGACGTCAAATATCAGCGGCATTTCGGTCAATATCAATAGCGGTAATACCGCACCTTTAGCTCCGGGAGACAGTGTGCAGTTGCAGGGGAATACACAGGATAATAAATTGAATGTCACCGGTCAACAAAGCAGCACTGTCAAGACCACTACTATCACCGGGGTCCTGACTGCGGTTAATCTCGTTAATGGAACGATTACCGTCCAATTGACCGGAAGGCAGGTCAAGGTTGATATTAATAATGCACAAATCCAAAATTTTGCCGATACGACGACACTAAAAATTGCCGGACTTAAATTGCTAATCGGTCATGAAATCAAACTGGACGGCTTATCTAAAAACGGCAATTTGGTTTCAGCTTCACTGGTACAAGTCAGACTGGTCCAGTGAAAAACTTCCAAACCACATTGGATTGCGTCTTTCTATCTGGAAAAAGATTATTTTTCGATAATTTAAAAACTGTGTAACAAAACGTGTTCCTTCTCCGTTGTCTATTATATGAGCGCAAATGAGGAGGATATAAAAAAATAAACAAATGGTTTTTTACACTAACTAAACCATCAGGCAGAAAATGATTAAAGGCTAAAGACAGGAGGCAAAAATGACAGGTAAATTATCACGCAAATTTGTATTAATCGGTGTTTTATCCATTGTAATTCTGACTTTGTTGGCGATTTCAGCGGTTCCGGTTATGGCTGATTCACCCACCTCAACAACTACCACCACAACCCCTAAAACTACCACTACAACCACAACAACACCAAAAACACCAGCCACAACCGCCCAAACTCCGGCGAAAGATAAGCCGACTGTAACTGGGGTGAATCCCAATCAAGCCAGTCAGGGTGATACATTAAACGTTACTATTAGCGGAACTAAATTTACCGGCGCCACTGGTGTCTCCTTTGGCGGAGGAATAACCGTCAACAGCTTTAGCGTCACCGGTGATACCGCCATAACAGCGAATATCACTATCGGCGACCATGCACGTGCCGGCTCGAGATTCGTGGGCATCGCCACGCCGTCAGGGAAAGGCGCGATGAAAGCTGGATTTACCATTGAAAAGAACGGACCAGTGATTATCGGAGTCAGTCCGAATACAGCCAGTCAGGGGGCTACGCTGGACATTACCATCAATGGTGCGAGTTTCACCGGCGCTACCGGTGTATCTTTTGGTAGAGGTATTAAGGTTAACAGTTTTAGTGTAACCAGTGACACGGTAATCACCGCAAACATCACCATCGGCCCCCATGCAGATGCCGGATCCAGATTTGTTGGCGTAGCTAATCCCTCAGGGAAAGGTGGGTTAAAGGCCGGATTTACCGTAGAAAAGAACGGACCAGTTATCACCGGAGTCAGTCCGAATGAAGCTATTCAAGGGGCTACACTGGATGTAACTATTAGTGGCGCGGATTTCACCGGTGCTACCGGAGTATCTTTTGGCCGTGGTATCAAAGTAAACAGTTTTACAGCCACCAGTGATACCGCGATCACCGCCAATATCACCATTGGTCCCCACTCAGATGTCGGTTCCAGGTTCGTCGGGGTGGCCGGCCCGTCTGGAAAAGATGCCTTAAAGGCGGGGTTTACCGTGAACAAAAATGAATCCAGTCCTGCACCAGGTAACACAACAACCACTACGTCGACCCCAAAGTCAACCACCACTCGGACTATTACTACTACATCTACCCCAACAACTACTATGTCGACGTCCACAACTCCTACCACAACAACCACGCATTAAAACACAGATTATCGTTGATTCAAGAAAGCCCCTTAATTCGAGGGGCTTTCTTGTTTTAACGGGTAACGTCAGGTTATACTATTTCGGTCTTTGTTTCCGCTGGGATTGGGCAATTTTTGGTCGGGATTAAATTCCGTTCTGAATATCTTTTGATTTACGCTGATCCGCTATGTAAATAACGGCATCACTGTTCCGCTGTAGATATAGCTACACTGAGGCAAATGGATATTCGCTTTCAAAAGTGTAGGATAGAAATAAAGTTTGCCTTGCTAAAATGCTGACTTTATATTGCGGACGTAACAAAATATTAGTCGATTCATCTAAAAATCTGGAATGACCCTGACTTTCAGCTATATTCGGTTGAGGATAAATTGATATTCATTTGCCTTTGCTTTAATCTAACAACGAAAAGTCGAATCTGTACTCATATAGTCACATTGAATATTTTCTTTACTAATACTCCAATTCCAAAGGTTATGGCCGCCACTCCAAGGCTGACAATCGCCATTTTACGAAATTTTCCACGGAAGTCGGTATCTTGCGCAACAGAACTGTAATAAGTAAACCCTGCAATAACCAGAACTGCATCGAAAATCGTTAGAGCCAGACTCACAAAAGGATTTGAGAAAATCAAATAAGGGTAGATTAAAAACAAAACCGTAAGAAAATATGCGATGCCAGTGTAAAATGCGGACCTAATGGGATTTAAAGGGCTTTTTGAGGATTCGGTTGATAGGTATACTGAGGCGGCCATTGACAGAGATGCGGCAATTCCAGTAATCAAGCCTGCCATCGCGATTACGTGTGTTTTCTGAAATGCGAGGGTAAATCCAGCCAGGACGCCAGTAAGTTCAACAAGCGCATCATTGAGCCCGAGAACTATAGAACCAATGTACCGGAGTCGTTCCTCATCTATCAATCCGATGAGGTCTTTTTCTCGAACGAATCTATTACTTATTATATTCTTGCCATCAGGAATCGACGAAGAAAGGAACTCGTATGCGTCGCGGATTCTTTTACTGTCTTTTTCTAATAGCTTTATCGCGAAAGTCATGCCGAATAATCTTGAAATCACAACGTATTGAAGCACTTTGATGCGGTCAGGTTTTGCCTCTTGCTTGGTATACGTTTTCCAAATACCGTAATCCTCTAATTCGTCCTCTGCCATCTTGTTGAGAGTTTCTTTATTATGTTTATCTTTCGTTCGGCGCGACAATTCCATGTATATTAAATGTTCCGTAATCTCCTTACTTTGGGCCTCACGCACTTTGATTTTTATTTCTTCAGTGGTCATTGCCGCACTTCCCGATAATTATTAATTGAATTGCATGCTGCACAGTATTACCAAGTTGAATTGTATTTCAACTGGTTGGTCAACATATTATTGCAGATTTTGTGATTAACATCATGGGCGTTCCTGTTCCTATACCGTAGGTATCTACACAGAGGCAAATGGGTATTCGCTTTCAAAAGTGTAAGAACAAACACAGTACCACATTTTTCTTATCACGGAAATCTCTTAGCCTTAGAGTGTGCTCACCTGCGCTTATCAATGTTAAATCTGAAGTAATCTTTGCTTATTCAATCTCTATCATGCCCTATTCGCTTTTGTATCCCTAAGTGCGTCTATGTAATTGGCTGTAATTTTTTCGTCCAAGCGGCAAGGTTGGTCAAAAGCATCCTTATTAGTTCTTTAGCCTTGTCATCAATAAGATTACCTTTATCATCGAATTTCTGGGTAGCAAAGTTAATCATAACTTCAGGTTTATTAATCGGATGCATATCGAGACAAACAAGCGTCTGCCTTAAATGGTACTGAGCTCGAGCTCCGCCAAGCAGACCTATAGAAGCACTCATTATTGCGATTGGTTTCCCTTCCCAAGAATTATCTCCTTGCGGTCTAGAACCCCAATCGATAGCATTTTTCAAGACACCCGGGACGGAATAGTTGTATTCCGGTGTGACGATAAGGATTGCATTTGCGGCTCTGATTTTAGATTTTAATTGTTTAACCTTAACTGGCAGGATTTGCTCGAGGTCGGCATTAAAAAGAGGGATCTCGTCCAAATTAAATACCTCAATAGCCATGTCTTTAGACGCCAATTCGATGGCAGATTGTAATAGCATCCGGTTATAAGAACCTTTTCTTAAACTCCCCGAAATGCCCAAAATATTGATGCTGTTTCCCATTATTCACCTCTGCTTTTTAATATTAGAACAAGATCTTTTCTTAATAAGCCGTCCAACCAGAATCGGCGGTAATAACTGTACCATTTATAAAACTGGAATCATCACAAGCCAGAAAAAGAGCAACCTTGGCAATTTCTTCCGGCTCGCCCACTCTGGGATTCAAATTCATACCGGCCATGGCTCGTTCCATACCAAATTGACTCGGGTTATATATGGTTTTCCCAATATTTGTGTTGACCGCACCAGGAGCAATAGCGTTACAACGGATGCCAAGCTTGGCATATTGAAAACCGACATTTTTGGTTAAGCCTATAACCGCGTGTTTTGAAGCCGTATATGATACTCCTGCTCTGGAACCAAGGAGTCCTCCTGCTGAGGCGATATTAATAATAATGCCTGATCCCTTTTTTATGAATATCGGTAGAGCTTTTCTTGTAGCGCGCATGGGGCCAGTGATATTAATAGCGAATACTCTTTCCCAAAGCTCATCTGTGACTTCTGCCGCGGGAACAAAATTATCCATTATCCCAGCATTATTTACCAGGATATCTAGGGTGCCATATGTATCGATTGCCGTGTCGATTATATTTTGAATATCTTGCTCTTTCGCCACATTTGCCATTACAGCGGTGGCTATACCACCGTCAAGTGTAATTTCGGTGACAACCTTGTTCAAGTTTTCAAGATTAATGTCTGATACAACAACTTTAGCCCCCTCTTTAGCAAAAAGTAGCGCCATTGCCCTGCCCATACCTGATCCGGCACCTGTGATTATAGTAACCTTGTTTTGTAGTTTCATCTAGACCAACCTCCTCTCTTCCTTCATGTTTGAATTCTCCTTTCACACTCTCTCCAGCCTCAGCATACTCTTTTCGTAATTGTTTTCCAACGACAAAAACCATGATAAAATGATATGAACGTTGATAAGCCTATTGATGGATTTTAATTTGGAAATAACTAAATTAAGGAAAATATGAAATGCCAAAAATTGAAGTAAGTTACACAGACTATCTGAAAGAAACTAACAAGATGCTTGGACATGGTGGTTTACTACTCGCATCAACGGATGCCAAAGGAAACCCAAATGCGATGACAATCGGTTGGGGTACTATTGGGATTATCTGGGCAAAGCCGATTTTCGTCGTGTTGGTTCGCCCATCGAGATATACTTATGATTTGATTGAAATCACGAATGATTTCACTGTTAACGTCCCCACACCTAATCTTGCCGATAAAGTATCGTATTTTGGCACTGTTTCTGGTCGCGACCAAAATAAGTTTAAGGCGAAGGGTCTTACTGTGAGCCCAGGCAAGAAAGTCAAGTCTCCTATCATCGAGGAGTGCGTTATTAACTACGAATGCAGAGTAGTGCACAAGAACGACGTCATTCCTGATAGATTGGTGGACGAGATTCGTCAAAGGGCTTATCGTCAGGGAGATTTCCACCGAATCTATTTTGGCGAGATATTAGTAGTGTATGCTGACATCGATGCAAAGGAAAAGTTGGCATAATAAAGTATTGCACAAGAGAGGTGCCGACCTCCCTTATCTCCCCATCCGCTAACATCATAGTATTTAGTGTTGAAACTTCTATTGCTACCCTTTATTTCACTACTGATTTTTCTGGTATTGTCCAAGGTTTTTTGGATAATATTTTTGACATGTGCATGTCGGTGCATATATAATATGAATGGTGATGGTATGGGAAATGATAAAAACGCCTTGGTTTGCGGAAAATCTCTTTGTGACAGTATAGATATTAGTTTTTATAAAACGTTGTTCGATCCTGTTAGAAGCGATATATTGATCTATTTGGTGAGCCATGGCAAGAAAAACATCAAAGAGATTTCAGAAAATTTTTCGCAAGACCGGTCTGTAATCTCAAAACATCTTGATTTAATGCACCGCTACGGTATCGTCTTGAAAGAAAAGCGGGACCGGCGAATATATTACGAAGCCGACAGCAGGTTTGTTGTCGAACAATTTGAAAAGACAACGGTTAACTTAAAAAAACTACTACTGCTATCCAATTCTAGCGAGCAACAAGACAAGTAGGTGTGTTTTTTAATTAAAAGTATGCATATATGCACACAAATACCTTTATTAGGATGTCGTAAAATGAATAAAAACATTATTTTTGTCTTCTCGGGAACCGGCAATAGTTTAAAGGTCGCAAAAGACATCGCCGCAGCATTAGGAGATTGCGACATTATCTCAATGGGAAGAGAAACCAGGTATGACTTAATCGGAGGACACGAAACCATCGGCTTCGTTTTCCCTACATATTATCGGGGAGAACCAATAAAGGTCAGGGAATTCATTACCCGGCTCAATTTGCAACGCAACAAAAATGCCTATTACTACGCTGTGACAACGACCGGGAGGTATGAAGGCAACACCTTGAGACACATCAAAAAATTACTGAAAAGAAAAGGGACGACCCTTCATTATGCCAAGGCACTTGATATGTTCTCAAATTATGTCATTGCGTATGATATGCGCGATACAGTAGAGGAGGAGACAAGAAAATCAGAAATCGATTTTGCCCCGATTCTTCAGGCAATAAAGAATAGAGAAATAAATCAAGTACGTGGCATTAAGCCTCTGGAGGAAATTGCCTACAGGGTTTTGATCAAATTACCACCCAAAATGGACAAGAACTATACCGTTTCAGATGATTGCGTTAAATGTGGGATTTGTGAAAAAGTCTGTCCGGTCGGCAACATCGGTCTGAATGAGTCTGGGAGGCCATATTTCAAGCACCACTGCGAGCAATGCGTGGCCTGTATCCAGTTTTGCCCGAAAAAAGCGATCAATTATAAGGACAAGACCCAAAATAGGAAAAGATATACGCACCCTGCAATCAAATACACGGATTTAGCTGCGTTGAATAGTAAGGACAACTCTTCGATTTTGGGTTCATAAGCCTGTGGCATCTCCCCCAGGAACAAGACAGTCTGGTTTATTTAGGATTTATGTGCCTTTTTACTTTTCTACACTATATAGGTATATTTAAGTGTAAAAACACTAAACCCTGAATATTTGGAGATTTTAAAGGAATTGGTTTTGGTAATCAATCCTGTATGTTGATAGCTGCAAGCCTTTGTTGTCGCTGACAAAGGTCAAGTTTTATACGGGGTTAAATTTCGTTTAGAATATCTTTAGCTGATGCTGATCGCCTATGCAAATAACGGCATCACTGTTCCGCTGTAGATATAGCTACACAGAGGCAAATAGGTATTCGCTTTCAAAAGTGTAGGTTAGAAGTAAAATTTGAATAGCTTAAAAACGCTGACTTAATATTCTGGACAATCTCGATAAATTTTGAAAGACTACTCGGTTTTTGCAGGAATTCGGTTACGCCGTGATGGTTACACGCTCTTTGGTCGGATGCTTCCATCGAAGAAGTAAGTACAGCTACCGGGGAGTGACCTCTATGCAAAATGCCATAGTTTCGTAACATTATTCCACCATATTTTATAACTTCTTCATCTTGTTTCGTCTAAAATTACCATCAATGGTCTTCTGGGGAGTATTACAATGTCCATATCAATAATTGCAAAATCAACGGTTGCGGAGCGAATTCAATCACGAACAAAAGAAGCTGAATCTGGAAAAGAGTCTAATGAGATAATGATCTTTTGCCCAGGGTGCAAGACTTTCGAAACGGTCTACTTCAACCAAGGCAAATTAATTCAGAATCGAAAATTTACACAATTTGGCAATCATGTTTATCATGATTGCGGCGTAAATATTCCGTGTAGATTGTACATAACTATATAAAGAAGAAACTACGGGAGGAAATCAACTTAAAACTAGATCTTTCTATTTTTGAAATGATTAAGTTGCTTCTGGCTAATCTGGCCAAACCATTCGATATTAAAATGCTCAAATATTTATGAAAAGATTGGTGGAATATGCTAGGTCAATATCATTCCAGGTGAAATGGATTTTCATGTCTCTTTTAGAAAGGTATTCTTATTTGTGGGCTCGAACTCGGAGGGTGTGTGATTTGGATTATGCCGTTCGGAATCACACTGATTCCTAATTGGTTAATTTTATTGAAGGCCTGTCGATGATAAATATTAACCTCCACGACAAAGTCCTAAGCGAGGTGTTTCGTGATCAATAATGAGGAAAATTCTGAACGCGAAGAATCGCGGGGAGCCAAAATCCAAATCTTAGGCACTAATCCAGAAGATCCGGCGAATGGAAGAATATTCGTATGGACTAAAATGGGTTGGCTTGAACGGCTGGAGGGACAATCCGGAGATGTGGCCTTTACTCCTATTGCCGAGTCTGAAGAAGAATTGCGGGAGGTAATATCAAGGGATAATCCCAACGCAGATTTAGATGACATTGGGGGCGAGTTTAGAAAAAAGGTCTCTGAGGAATTCATCGAACAATCTCCTTCATATTCAGATTCCCCTGAAGATTCGAACGAAGAGGCCGATGATGATGAAGATCAGGAATATGAGGAGCATGACTTATAACCTGGTTCCCTATGGAATGTAATCTCGCCGAACCGAAAGCAGTGGCATTAATGGTTGAAACTGAATTACAAATAAGATATCCATTATAAAGACGTCGTCACCTAAATACTGAAGAGCATAAGGAGACGTAAGATGATGCAACGAAGAGAGAACACACTATTGTCTCTACCGCAGGGATTAATCGTCGTATATTGTTGGGCGGGCGTCCCGACGCCCTGTACTCTTGGCACAGGGTAATTCACGAAGCATTTCAAAAAGTCATAAATATATCATTTATCCCAGGCGATTTTTATAACAATTACACCGGATATAACACATAATAAGTTTGAAAGTTGCTGTGTAAAACAGAGCGGTTGATGGTCATTAATTTGTCATTAATTGTTCTACTTATAAGTGGATGGCAAATACAAAAACAAACTGGGCGATGTCCATAAAGGGTTAGGGAGGAGACGAAGAATATGGTTGAGAAAATAACTAAAAGAAAATTGGATGGCAAAAATAGCAAGATTAATAAAGCGTCAGCTAAAACATGTGGTGAAACTTCACCAGGAATTAAAAACAAAGATAGGAAAATGTCAGGAAAAATAGTGGAACCCAAAGTTAAGTCCAATAGCTCTTATGACATGTTATCCTGGCAGCTTAAAACACTGCTCGGACAAGTTCAGCAAATTGAACTGCATGAGAGTGGTGATTGCCCCTGTATTCTAAACACCCAGGATCCTCCGGAAAGATGCCTTGGAAAGCATCTACTTAATATCAGCACATTAAGTAGAGAAACGGCAAATATGAGTAGTCAGAATAAAGAATGGTTGCTAAAACTGGCCGGGGAAGCTAACGAACGTCATGAGCAATTTAAAAAATTTATTTGTCATACAGAAGATTTGCCTAAACTAACTGATTGGGCAAGGAATTGGCGGAAACAATATATTGAACCTGTTTACTATGCTTGCAAGGTTATTTCCCCTGATGAAGCGAGGTTAGAAAATTCGACCGCAAAGACGGGAAAACAAATGGATCAGAATACGCCAGCAGGAAAGAATTAGCTATGTCCCGATGTAGTTACCAATTTAATATTTATTGAAATAATGATTCAATTCGTATTAGGCCAGCTATAATCCAACAAGCTAATATCTTAATTCGATACCGCGAGGGTAAATATCATATATAGGAGAAGTTAAATTTACAGTTTCTGTCATGAAAAAATGTTTCTCTTGTTTGGGTAATGCTGTTTAAGAGTTATGAGTAAGGTAAAGATGATTTACTCCCACACCATAAATGAAATTTACAAAATTAAAGGAGATCAATATGTTAAATGATGCCAAAACACTAAAAGGATATAAATTAAATGGTCTTGACGGGGAAATAGGGAAAATCAAAGAATTCTACTTCGATGACCATTATTGGACTATTCGGTATCTAGTCGCTGATACCGGAAATTGGCTCAGGGATAGGCAGGTATTGATATCTCCACGTGCATTAGGCGCAATAAATAAAAATGTAAAAAATATAGCCGTAAATTTAACCAAAAAACAGATTGAGGACAGTCCATCCATTAGTAGTGACAAGCCGGTCTCGAGACAATTCGAAGAGGAATATTACGGATATTATTCCTGGCCGATGTATTGGGCCGGACCTTACATGTGGGGGGATTATCCCTATCCGTACATTGGGGATAACCCCGGAGCACTTCCGGAAGCTACCCTTGATAAAAAAGGGTGGGATCCTCATTTGCGAAGTACCGGCGCTGTTACTAACTATGCAATCCAAGCTAAAGATGGAGAGATCGGTCACGTCACTGACTTTATTATTGATGATGAGACATGGGCAATTCGTTATCTAATTGTTGACACGGGAAATTGGTGGCCTGGGAAAATAGTTCTGGTTTCTCCGCGATGGATTAAGCGTATTAGTTGGAGCGAGTCAAATGTCTATGTCGATCTCTCCCGTGCGACAATCAAGCAGTCACCGGCATACCATGCAGGGACTCCTTTAAACCGGGAGTATGAGGAGGAACTGCATAGACATTATAATTTCCAGGGATATTGGATCGATGAACCGGTTATTAATAAGGACTCCCATTTAGGCAAATAGGAGAAAGGTGAAATATAATGGCCCAAATCAAAGTGACCCGGAAAAGTTACGTGCGTAAAGACGGCACTGTGGTCAAAGGTACAACTTATTACACCCAGGATAAAGGTAAACCAGGCAAAACACCCGAGAATGAAAAATTCTATCATCCCAAAGTAGAAATGCACTGGCATAAAGACCAACCGACTAAAATGAGGCGTATTAACGCGCTTAAGGCGCATGAAGGTGATGAGTTAGCCACTGCCAGGGCTTTACAGGCGTTAGCCAATGTGACAACGGACATCGAAACTACTAAGCTGGCAAAGACTGATGCGGATTACTTTTTCGCAAGGCATCAATAACTAATGCCCAGGTTCGAACAGACATTGGTGGTTTATTCATTTTCTTTCGGGGACGTTCAAGAATTACAAGTTGATTCAAAAATCATGGATAGCATGGCCCAGAATATCGCAATGGCAACTCCCATGGCTATCAGACTCCAAATTTTCATCCAACCAGTTCCTCCTTGGACGTCAATTTAATATATCCTCTGTTTCCATCTTCACAAAATTTCGCTCCGTTACCGGTATCTGAACTTTTAAAAGTAACAATACTCTTGAAATGTATGACGCTGAAGATGGTGATACCCTTTATACCTATTCAATAAGCAATGACGGACAAACAATAACCACAACGAACATCGTTACACATAAAACAGATACAAATTATTTTCAATACATTCCATCAGAAGAATGTGTAGTTCTGGGTTCATCCTATTATAAGTAGCGATGCACAAGAAAAAGGGGTCTATAGGTGGTATGAGACGGCCTTTATGATATCTCCACTAATAGCAACCAAACTTAGCCCGATAGATCCATTCAACCTTGACCCAACTTCTGATTCCGGCGAGACATTGATCCCGATGATGGGTCACTATCAAGTTGCCTGGCCGTTCACCCCTATTGACCAAGGTGATCAGACTGAGTTCATTGGGAGGTGGCTTGGTTGGTTTTGTGATGCACCCAACGGAAATGTAATGCATCCATCTCAGATGCCAGAACGGGAAATTGGAGGGTCATGGCGACGGGTATAGGCACAAAATCTCTCACAGCCCGAAGGTTATGAGCTCTAAAATAAATCTTTAAGCTTGTTCAGTTCATTTAACAAAACGCTAAAATGTTACCTTCAATCAAACATCGGGATGTTTGCCATTTCATGAGTATGTTTGCAAATAATGGTTTTACTGTGCCTTTATTTTCGATAGTTGGTCAAGAACTCATGGAAGGGACCTGCAAAAGTCATATGATGTTGAATGTAATTAGTAAGTAAATAAGTAAAAAAACATTCAAGAGGTGCTATCAAAAAGTACGAGATGCTACCCAAAAGAAATGATTAGATATATAATGCTCCTAATGGATTTGGTTAGGAGTGTAAAATGTCCAGGTCGGTTATTTTGGGTATTTTATCTATGGTCTTAATCTTATCCTTGTCTATGTCTTCTTGTGTTCAATCTGAATCAAGTTTCTGGTCGACCTATATTCCCAAATCAAGTTACCAGGTTGATATTATTGGCTATGCCACAGTCGCCGATGAAGTTATTGCAAATGGAACCGAGGTTTTCCCGCCTTCTGAAGAAGATTTTTGGGTATTGCAATTAAAAATAAGGAACAAATCCTACAAAAGTCCCGTTGCGGCTAATTCTTCATGGGCCGTCGTTCTGGAAGGTGAACCCTTTAATACTGGCGGAGTTTCGGTTGATTTTGCTCAATCGACTCCAGTAAGTATTGCATCCGGTGAAACCGGTGAGTTAATGCTATGTTGTTTAGCACCGACTGGAATTAAACCCTATCAATGTCAGATCAGTCTGTGGAATGGCCAAAATGCTATTTCTTATGGAAGCCTAACAGATACGAACATTGAGGTCGGAATATATAATTGGGATTTGCAGAAGATAACACAACTCAATAATCCTTCCGGCACTTATACAGCGACAGTAAATGGCATGAACGCAACGCTCACTTTTAAAAGTAACGATATTCTTGAAATGTATGACGCTGAAGATGGTGATACCCTTTATACCTATTCAATAAGCAA
>Ga0224523_1000674_pt1 | contig 16485 bp, 11 predicted proteins | sample CFST50metaG_FD_182732 | JGI IMG/M metagenome (GOLD analysis project Ga0224523, IMG submission 182732) | Peat soil microbial communities from Stordalen Mire, Sweden - C.F.S.T50 | ecosystem: Environmental > Terrestrial > Soil > Wetlands > Peat | place: Sweden: Norrbotten County, Stordalen Mire...
CTTTTCTGATGGGGGCGAGTCTGCCCCTGTGCATCGCCCAGATGGCGCGCACTGGCCTGGCGGGTGGAGCAGCAGCGGGACGGGTCGTGGCGCTGAACACGGTGGGTGGCGTGGCTGGCTCCGTGCTGGCCGGGTTTGCGCTGCTGCCTGGCCTGGGCAGCGGCAAGGCATTGCTCGTCGTTGGTCTTGGCAATTTCGTGGCAGCGCTGCTGCTGCTGGGGCCGAAGACCCCGTGTGGCAGTCGGCGTCTGGCCACGCTCGCGCTCACCGCGGTGGTCGTGCTCTTGCTCCTCGTCATCGGGCATCCTGACGCTCCGCCGTTCCTGGGGCGCCTGGCTCAGGGAGCGCAGCCGTTGCTGGTCGACGAGGGTCCGCAGGATACGACCGCAGTCATCGAACAAGGTCCGCCCGGACGGCGCAATCGCACCATTTTGTCCAACGGCGTGTCGTATGCCGGCGACGCGCCGGCCGCTCAGCGCTACATGGGCCTTCTGGGGCATCTTCCCGTGTTGCTTTCGGACGACGCCGCTCAAAGTCTGGTGATCTGCGTGGGCACGGGTACCACGGCGGCCAACCTGGCCACCCACGACGAGGTTCGCCAGATCGACTTGGTCGACATCAGCCCGGCTGTGCACAAGACGCTGCCGCTCTTCGCGCATGTCAACCAATCGGTGTGGAACGATCCGCGCGTCCGAATGCATGAGGCCGACGGCCGCCAGTTCGTGACCCGGGCGCCGCAAAACTACGGTGTGATCACCCTGGAACCGCCGCCTCCGCGCACCGCTGGCGCTGCCAGCCTGTACACCATCGGCTTCTATGAACGGGCACGCGCCTCGCTGCGTCCGGGTGGCGTGATCGCGCAGTGGCTGCCCCTGCACGGCCTGACCGAGGCCGAGATCCTCATGCTGGCCCGCACCTTCCTGACCGTGTTTCCCGAAGCGGCGTTGTTTCTGCTCAATCCCGACGAGGCGGCCCTGCTCGGTTCGCCCAGCCCGCTGGTGTTCGACGTCGATCGCGTGCGCCGCCGTCTGGAAAGCCCGGCAGTTCGGGCCGCGCTTGCTCGCATTGGGTTTGCCACCGACGACACGAGCCATCTCGCGGCCGATCTGCTGGCGCTGGCGCCGGTCAGTGGGCCGGCCTTGCGCGAGCTGGTTGGCGACGGTCCGGTGGTCACCGATGACCGTCCTCTCATTGAGCAGTTCGGTTTCATCCTGGCAGCGGACGCCTCCTGGCGGCTTGACCCCGATGGGCGGCGCGGACTGCTGCGCCGGCTGGCCGACCGGCCAGCACCGGCCCTGCCTAGCCGGGGCGCGGCCCTGCCTGATCTGACAGCCGCGCGTGAGACCCTGCGCTCGCGCATCCTCGCCTGGTTGGCCCAGGTCGAGCGAACCCCGGCCGCAGGGGGGCGCCGTTTGTACTGATTCTTGGAAGATTCGTGGCTGGTTCAATCGGCGGTTCCGCAACCGAAAGCCGGATCTGGGACCGGCCGTCGGATACGGTTCCGACTACCGGCTCCGGCTGCCGGCGGAAACACAGATCCCCAGCCTACTCCGTGCGCACGACTGCGGCGCCTAGACCTTCCACCAGGCGCGCGGTGGCGCGTTCCACCAGAGCGGCGTCGCGGCCGTCGACGGTGATCTTCACCTTGTATTCGGCGACGCCGAGTCGAGGATAGGAGCCGACCGCAACTCCGGGAAACTCGGCCACCACCGCGTCGAGGGTTGCCGCGATGACAGCCTCGCTCTCGCGCGAGTAGACCGCGCGACTGAGGATGGGACCGGTGCGGAACAGCTCGCGCACCATCGCGAACTTGTACCGAAATATCTCGGGCACCCCGGGCAGGATGTAGACGTTTCTCACCGCCACCACTGGCCAGTGTGAGCGGTCCCCGTCCGGGCCGTAGAGCAGTCGCGCACCGTCAGGGATGTCAGCCATGCGCAGATCGCGTTCGTGCAGGCTGGGCCCCATGGCCGAACGAATTTTGGCCTCCAGTTCTAGATTGCGTGCCGGGCGCAGCCCAAAGGCCTTGGCCATCGCCGCCATGGTCACGTCGTCGTGGGTGGGGCCGACTCCGCCCGAGGTGAAGACATGGTTGTAGCGGCTGGACATGCCCCGCACAGCCTCGGCAATCTCGTCGATCTCGTCAGGGATGACGTCGATGCGGCGGACCGCCACCCCCAACTCGCGCAGCTCGCGCACAAGATAGCGGGCGTTCTCTTCCTCAACCTTGGCGGAGAGGATTTCTTCACCGATGACCAGGATTCCCGCGGTGGGGCCAAGGAAGGGTATGCTCATGTCGACTATGGCCAGGATACATCCTCGGGTGGCATGTCCACCTAGCGAAGTGGATTGACCCAACGAAGCTGGGGAAAGCGCGCGAAGTCGGCGTCGTTCGAGTGGAGTTCGGCTTGGTGCTCGATCGCCAACGCAGCCAGTTGCGCATCGGTGGTCAGGTTGCCGGCCGCGCCCAGCCCGCGCAGAAGGCGGAAGGCAATCTCCAGGTGGCGTGGGCCAGGAACCAGGAAGCTGACCTGGCTGCGGGATAGCCATCTCTCCACCTGGGCCACGGCGTTCTCGACGGTCATTGGATGATCGAAGATGCGCGGATTGGTCACCACCCTGATGAAACCATAGAGCGCGGGGGCTGCAAGGCCCACGGGCGTGGGGTCGTTCATCAAGTGCTCCCACCAGCGCCGCGCCTTCGCGTGCTCGGCGAGACCGCTCATGTGAGCGTAGACCAGCAGGTTGACGTCAGGGATGGTCACGATCGCTTCCGGCTCGCAGTCGCAAGGAGAGTTGCATCTTCCATCTCGTCGGCGTACTTGTTGAGCGCGGTCCTGTCCAGCCCCGGCAACAACGCCGCGTGATGTGCTGTGACCCGGTAGACAGCTTGCGCCTCGCCCGCGCCATGGGGAGAGAGGCCGCGGCGAATGGCATCGTTCACGACTTGTTTGAACGGTTTGCGTGCCCGATGCACTTCCCCCTCCACTAGGTGGAAGACATCGGCGTCAAGCGTGAGGGTTGTGCGCATGAAGGCATCATGATGCTATATGAACAAGTCGTCAAGATGCTACCAGAAGCCGGTTTGGCTATCGGGGAGCGACACCGCGGGAAGGTCGGTCTCTGTTTGCGTCATCGGTTTGACTACCCAAAAAATTGCGCCATTGGGCAGGCTCCCCATACTGATGGACGGAGCCGTCATGCGTCGCGATACCCGGTCAGGAAAAAACTGGATTCTGCGTGGACTGGCGGCTGTCTTGTTGGCCGTGACATTCGGCTATGTGCCGTACCACCTCTATGCGCGCTCCGGGTATGCCCGCTATCGGGAATTGCGGCGCGATTGGGCGGCGGCGCAAACCCGCAACGCCCGTTTGCGCGCAGAGAATGAGCGGCTGGCCCGTGAAGTCGAGGCTCTGCGCACGGATCCGCGCGTGCTGGAACAGGTGGCCCGCACCGACATGGGGTGGGTGCGGCCAGGCGAGATTCTCTTCGATTTCGGCGAGGCACGATGAGACTGTCGAAGCTGCGCGTCCGTCTGGGTTTCGAACTTCGGCGCGCTGTTCAAACAGTGTGGGGCTTTGCCTTGGTGGCGACCATGGGGGCGCTTCTGTGGCTGGGCTGGTTTCCCGATTTGCGCCGGCCTGGCGCCGACTGGACGCGCGGATTAGCCGCGGCTGCGCTGGCGGCCGCCTTGCTGGTCAAGCTGGCCGGACGCGTGGTTACCAGCGAGCGCCGACGCTCGCGTGCCCGCGAGATGGTTTCCGATCTTGAGATGGGCCTGCTCTTGCTCTCGGCGACCTATGTTTTTCTGTCGGTGGTAGGCGGGGTGACCGCGCCGCTCTACCCACTGGTCTATGCCTTGGTCAGCTTTCTGGTGACCTTCCATCCCTTGTCCGTCGGCTGTCCCCTGGCTGCTGCGGCGCTTGGATTCGAGGCCATCATGGCCTTTGGTCCCGGTGCCGCGCCGGGCGCTGCGGCGGTCTTTCCCGGGCATGCCGGCTTCATCGCCGTGTTCGCTGTGCTGAACGTGGCCTTCTTGCATGCCGAGGTGGCGCGCCAGCGGCGCGAGCGCCGGCGCTGTCTTGAGGCTGAGGTAGCGTCGATGCGGGAAGAGGCGCGTGATTTTCGCCTCATCTCGTCGGCGTTGAGCAGCGACAGTCAGGTGCGCACGCGAGCCCAGGAGGAAGAGAAGCTATCGCAGGGATCGATCGAGACCATTCACGAGCAGCTGCTGCACACGGTGGACCTGCTTCGTCGATCCATGGGGTTGCAGACCTGTGCCCTGCTTTGGCTGGACAGCACGGGCGACAAGTTGAAGTTCAAAGAGCTGGCGAGCGATTGTTCCCACATCGCTGAGGGACCGCTCTCGGCGCGCACTGGCGTATTGGCCGCCATCATCAAAGACCGGCACCCTTGTCTGCTGGACTCACCGCGGCCGTCGCTGCTGCCCTACTACCAGGGGCCAGCCGATGTGTCGGCTTTCTTGGGAGTTCCGGTTTTCGAGGGACTGTCGCTGCGCGGGGTGCTGGTGGGTGACCGCAAGCAGGGCGCGGCCTTCTCGACGGCGGATGTTGAGCTGTTCACCGCCGCCGCGGATCAGGTGATGCGCATCGTGCAGTCGGAACGCGTGTTCCAGGCGGTCGAGCGCTCCAAGCACGAGCACGAGCGCTTCTATCGGGCCTCGGCTGCGCTCAACCGGGCGCTGACCCTGGCCGAGGTCTACGACGCCGCCATCGAAGGGGCGCGCGGGGCCTGCGAGTTCGACTTTGCCGCCATCGCGACCTGCGAGAACGCCGACGGGCAGCACCTGCTCAGTCGGGTGGTGGGCGAGGGGGCCGATGAACTGGCGGGGCGCACTTTCTGCGACCCGGGTTCCATCGCGTCCATGGTGGTCAAGAACAAGCTGGCGCTACCTGCCGCTGGCGACTGGCGGGATCGCGGCGGGTCCTACGTGTTCGAGTCGCGCGAGCGCTTCAAGAGTTTCGAGTCGCTCTACGTGTTGCCCCTGCTGGTCAAGGACGAGGTCATGGGAACCTTCACGGTGGCGGCCCAGCGAGCCGGCGCTTTTCCGGCTGACCGGCGCGAAATGCTGGGCGTGATTGCGAATCAGGTAGCCATCTCCATGCAGAACGGCCGCATGGTACAGGCGCTGGAGGAGCAGGCCACCACCGACGGGCTCACCGGCCTGGTCAACCACCGCACCTTCCAGGAACGCTTCTCCGCCATGTTGGGCCGGGCCGAGCGCCATTCCATGCGCGTATCCTTCCTGCTGACTGACATTGACCACTTCAAGAAGATCAACGATACCCATGGCCACCCGACGGGCGATCAGGTCTTGAAGCGGGTGGCCGCCATTCTGAAGGCCAGTGCGCGCAAGATCGACATCGTAGCCCGCTACGGGGGCGAGGAGTTTGCTCTGGTGCTGGAAGGCACGGATCGCGCAGGCGCACGCCAACTGGCCGAGCGCATCCGGCAAGAGGTCGGGGCACAGACGCACGACTCGGCCAAGGGCGCATTCCGGGCAACGCTGTCGCTGGGCGTGGCGGTTTATCCCGAGGACGGCAAGGCCAAACAAGAGCTGATTTCCAATGCCGATCAGGCGCTGTACGCGGCCAAACACAACGGCCGAAACCGCACCGTGTGCCACGGCGAGATCGCGCGCGCCGAGCAGCCACGGGCGCGAGCGGCCGGGTAGGGGAGGGGCGGGCGACTTACCTGCGTGCGAATCGATCGCGAAGCCGGGGCATGGACTGATCAGGTCGACGGTTGTAGGCAGATGTACGGTTCGCCGGCTTGGAAGACGCCGACGTTGAAACAAGTCCATCCCACCGGACAGATCTGGGGCGTCGTGTCGCAGCCGGGTGCCGTGCAGTAGCCGACCGGAACCCCGGGCTGTAGCGCGCAGTAGCTCACGGCCCCATTGCACTCGGTCTGACTGCTGCACGCGCTACCGAAATCCGCTGCGGTGCCGCTGGCCTCCGACGCGGAATCGAGATCGCCGCCTGCAGGCGCGGCGGCATCTGGGGCGGCTGCACCCGTGTCAGGCCCCGTGGTCGCTTCGGCGGCAGCGCCATCCGCGGGCAGAACCAGCTTCATGCAGTACCCCTTGTCGAATTGTTGCCCCGCCGGACAGGGCGAGTCTTCCGTGCAGGACAGGGAAGTGGCCACCAACAGTACGACGCCCATGGTTCTCGTCATTGAATCACCTTTCCAGAAGTCCGCAGGTCAGAAAACGAACACCAACCGCGAGGCCAAACTGCGAATCGTCACGTTGCTGGGATTGGGTCCCTCGGTGTTGAAGAAATATGAGCTGGAGTACTGGGTCTTCAGCTGGGCCCAAGGCTTGAAATAGATGTTGAAGCCCAGGGAAGGCGTGCAAACGAAATCGTCGAGAAAATCCGGTGGGCTGACGTACTGGATCTCGACGTAGACGTAGGGTTCGAAGCGACGGGCGAAGCGATGGGCCAGCAGCCCGTACCAGTAGTGGGCAAAGCGATTGGGGAGCACACTCCCCGGGGGCCCCAGGCCTGGTTCATTCTGGGCGCCTGCGTCGTACTTAACTCGATGAAGTAGCGCTTCGGTGCGGAGCCTCCAGCCACCCCAGTCCACCGACAGGTCGACACCCGCTGCCCATTCGTGATACGCCCACGCCCTGGTTTCCGTCACGCCGAAGCTGCCCGAGGAAAAGTCCAGTTGCTTGGTGTCGTCCGATGAAGTGCCCCAGTAGCCCGACATCCCCACGGTGAAGCGGGTCGCGCCGCTGTGGCGCAAGAACAGCCTTGCGCCAAGGGCCTTGTCATCGGTCAGGTCGACGTTCGTCATCGTCCGTCCATTACTCAGGTAGACGTGGTACCCGAGGTCCAGGGCGCCGAACACGAAACTACCGTACGCGTGAACGCCAACCAGACGCGCTGGGATAGCCTCTTCCACTTGAAAGGCTGGCAGCAGAAGCGAGATGAGCACAGGCGTGCCGTGATCGATGTTCCAGATCCCGTAGGGTGACGGGAAAAGTCCTGCTTGGATGGTGAGGGCTTGGCTATAGGACCACTCGCCCCAGGCCCGCTCGATCACGACACCGCCCCACGACACGTGCGCGCGGCCATTTGGATCGCTGGAATCGTAGACGCTCGTGTTCACGCGCTGATAGTTGGGGGTGAACGACTCGGACCCGTTTGGGTACAGCGTGAACCGCGTTTCGATGAGGGTGCGCCATCCCGGCCCGGGGCGCGTGTCGAGGTATAGGTTGACATTGCCCAGGACAAACGTGGTGGCGCGGGTCGGGTAGACGCCATTGAGCGGATCACCGCTATCCAGGAAGAGCCGCTGAAGTCCGACGTCCATGAAGCCATACAGATCGATTGCGCGCGCCGGGGTCGCGTGGCCAGCCTCCGCTTCCGCGGACTCCACTTCCTTCATACGCTGTTCGATGGCATCCAATCGGGTGTCCAACGGAGGACCGGCGGGAGCCTCAACCTGGTCCACCTCCTTGGCTGATGGGTTGACGGCTGTTTGGTTCGTCACAGACGGAACGGGGGCAGGTTCGCCTTGTGCGCGCGCCAGGCCCGGCAAGAACGACAGCAACCCAATCAGGAATCGATGGTTTTTCACGGCATCACCACCTGGCTGCGACGGATGCGAGCCACGACCTTCACGCGTGGTTTTAGTTTCGAGTCGGGGATGTATCCGATTGCGCCGGGCGTGCGTGACACCAGATCCACAATCGCCGCCGCCGAGGACAGTTGCCGCGGCGGCGGACTGTCGCCGCGAATCATCTGATCGATCCAGAACTGGGCCACGTCGTCGGGGTCCATGCCCAGAACGACGCGGTCGAAGACGACGCGTTCGGGGACGCTGGGCGCAAGGTTGATGGCAGTCACCGGTGTTCTGTCAGGCCAATCGCGCAAGACGCGGGTAAACACCGCCCGCAAATCGTTCGCCGAAAGCGCGCGTACGGGCGACGAGGGGTGGACGATAACCACAAGCTCTGCCGGTTCTTCGGCCCCGGACGGATGTGACAGAAGGCAGCCGAGCATGGCCATGATGCCGAAGACGCCGCTCCACGTCCGCCTCGGCAAGTGCAGTCTCGCTCCACGCCGTCGCTTCGATCTCAAGGAAGTACCCCAAGACGCCTATCGGCGGCGGCTCGGCCAATCTTGAGCCAAGGCAGCGTCAAGCTGGTGCGCGGTCCTGCCGATTGTCCCCCAGGGCGCGATGCTACTGCGTGGAAAACTGGGCCTGCTTGTGGGTGTTCCCGTCACCGGGGCGTTGCTGCTGGCCACGCTGGTACTGGCCGAGGCGTGGCGGGACGCCGAACGTGCGACTGCGCTCGGTTCGGTGGAACACCTACAGAGGGTCGCTGAGCGATCCACAACCCTGGTGCGTGCGCTGCAGGCCGAGCGCACGAGTGCGGTCCTTACTGCCGCCAGCCGTGAGCGAGTTGCGCAGGGATCGTTGCTGCCCGGGCGGATTGCCAGCGTGGACAGCGCCCTTGCCGCGTTCCGCGAATCCGTCGAAAAGCTGGACCGGAAGCTCCTGACATCCGGCACCGACCGAGCCGTCAAGATGACCGTGACCCAACTTGCAATCCTACCGGAAGTGCGAGGCGACATAGGTTCTGGTGGCGCCCGAGGTTTCGATCGACTGGGCACGGGGTATGGCACCATGGTGGAGGCACTGATTGCGCTCGTTACCAGTTTGCGTGAAGTCAGTTCGGATAAGGAGATCGCGGCTGATGTGGCCACCTTGGTCTCGCTTCTGCGCGTCGATGAACAGGAGGCTCGCCTCGACGCTTTGTTGGGACTGGTGTTCTCGGTGGGCGAGTTTCCGCCCGGGTCTTTTCGAAAACTGGTTGCCATCACGACCGAGGCCAAGGTGCACAGCGCAACCCTTCAGGTCGATGCCGGCGAGGTGACGCGCGCCCGCTTCAACGCGTCCCTGACGTCGGGCCCAGGCCAGGAGGTGTCCGCCATCGTGGCCGCCGCCCTCGCTTCGGTACAGGACATACCGAAAGTCGATCCGAATCATTGGTATGTCCAGCACGGCCAACAGATAACGACTCTCCGGCAACTGGAGGACCGAATGCTCGCGCGAATCGCAAGCCGCGCCACCCAGAAGAAGGCGGAACGGCAGCGCATGGTATTGCTCGTGCTGATCGTGGCTGGGCTGGCGGTTCCAGGATCCCTGGCGCTGGGCTGGAAGGTGGCCAGAAGTGTGCACCTGTCGCTGGCGTCACTGCATGCCGTTGCCAATCGCGTACGCAGGGAAGGTGACTTCAGCGCGCGGGTGGTCAGTGCCAGCGCGGACGAGGTGGGTCAACTGGGCGACGCATGGAACGAGATGATGGCCGGGATTCAAGCCCGCGACCGCGAACTGGCGGACCATCGTAGGCATCTGGAAGAGACCGTCTCGCAGCGAACTGCCGATCTGGCGTCGGAACGTCAGAGACTGGCGCTGATTCTTACGTCGGTCAATGAGGGCATCGTGGGGTTGGACCCAAACGGGTGTGTGACCTTTCTGAACCCGGCTGCGGAGCGACTGTTGGGTCTGACCGCTTCGGATACCGTGGGACGTCCCTTTCATGAGGTGGTTCAACATGAGATGGGAGAGGCCAAATGCGTCAGGGAAAGCTGTCCGATCCTACGCACGCTGAACGACGGTTCTCTTGGCAGCCTGACGGGCGACCGGCTCGCGCGAAGCAACGGTGTCCCCTTGGTCATTGAAGGATCAAGCACACCCATCGTCGTCGAGGGACGCACTGCCGGTGCCGTCCTGAGCCTGCGGGATGTGACCGCCCAGAAGAATCTGGAATTCCAGTTGCAGCAAGCACGCAAGCTGGAGGCGATTGGCCAGTTGGCCGCTGGAATTGCGCACGAGATAAACACCCCGATGCAGTTCATCGGCGACAACGTACGCTTTTTGCAGGAGGCCGTCGGTGACATGCAGGTCGTTCTGGAGGGGTATCGTAGCGCGGTCCAAGGAGACTCGGGGCTTGCGTCCGAGGTGCGGCAATCACTTGAACGGCTGGAGCAGGACAAGGACGTTGGCTACCTGATCGAGAACGTGCCGCGATCTTGCGAGAGCGCCCTGATGGGCGTCGCCCGGGTCAGCAAGATCGTCTACGCGATGAAGGAGTTTTCTCATTCAGGAGGCGAAGAAAAGGAACTGGCGGATCTGAATCGTGCGACCGAGAGTACCGCCACGGTAGCCACCAGCGTATGGAAGCACGTAGCGGAACTGGAACTCCACCTGGAAGCCGATCTGCCTACACCTCCCGTACACCTTGGTGAAATCAATCAAGTCATACTCAACCTCATCATCAATGCCGCCCATGCCATTGCAGACGTCGTCAAGGATGGCGGCGCCAAGGGACGCATTACCGTGTCGACTGGGCACGACGACACGCATGTCGAGATTCGCGTGGCGGACACCGGGACTGGGATCCCGGAGTCCGCACGGGAACGGATCTTCACGCCATTCTTCACAACCAAGGAGATCGGCAAGGGAACCGGACAAGGACTGTCGCTGGCGCGGTCGGTGGTAGTCGATCGCCACCACGGCACCATTGCATTTGAGACGGAGACGGGACGCGGTACGACCTTCATCGTACGCCTACCGCTCCAGGATACTGATGCCCCAGCGGCCCAGACGCCCCCAAAATGACCGACAGGGCCGCGGAGATCCACGTTCAGACAGGTGAGGAGTTCGGCTCCGCGGATGCTAGGGCAATGTGATGCGCCCAGGAGCGTCGCTGGCTCCGGTCTGAGTGTGACAGCTGTTGCAATCGCCGCTACTTGCGGTGGAAACCATCACGCGCTCGATGCCGGAGCCGTTCACGACCTTGGCCGGGCAGGAGTGTCCTCTTCATGACCATTTGATGAGAGCTTTCGGATCCGAATTACAAAGACAAGGCGGCGCGCGTGGCGGCCAGGTAGCGGAGGAGCGGGCTCAGCCGCCTGAACCTGCGATCAACGGACCGCCAGGTTGACGCCGTCCTGAGGTACACTCCGCCGCATGTTCTGGGTCAAACTCCCGCAGCTCCCGCGCACGCTGCTCTGCCGCCTGCGGCCTTGGGCTTTGCTCGTCGTCGCCGCGGCTGCGGTCGCGCTCACTCTACTTTTCCTGAACCAGCGGCAGCCCCTGTCGCAGTGGCTGTTCTGGCGCTTCGCCGTCATTTATGGCTGCGTGCTGTTTTTCGGCGCAGCCTGTTTCAGCGCGGGTCACGCGGCGCTGGGGTTGCTAGTCAAGAGCCGTCCCTTGCCCCTGCGCGAGCGACTCTTGCTGGATGTCGCTGCGGGCGTGCTGCTGTTTGCCCTTGCGGTCTTTCTCGTTGGGGTTTGCCACGGTCTCGGCCATGCGTCTTTCTGGGCCATTCCCGGCGTCCTCCTGGCGGTTGGCCTGCCTCGATGTCTTCGTGATGCGCGCAGAATCGGCCCCCATCTCGCGCATCACTGGGTGCGGTCGCGGCCGATCTCGGGGATTGTGCCCGCGCTGGCAACAGGGTTTGGCGTCGTGGGGTTGTTCCTCATCTACCTGTCGGTTCTGGTTCCGGAGAACTTGGCTTTTGATTCGCGCTGGTACCACTTGGCCATTGCCGAGCGCTACGTGGCGGCAGGAAGGATTGGCGCCTTTCCAGAAGGTTGGTTCCTGGGCACGCACCCCCACCTTGCCTCGTTGCTTTACACCTGGGCCTTCACCCTGCCGGGATTCGATCTGGCTGCGCGCATAGTCTTGTCGGCGCATATCGAGTTCTTTCTCTTTCTGGTCACCTTGGCTGGCATCCCTGTGATGGTCGAGCGCCTGCTGCCCAGAAGCCGCGTGCGCGGCGCCTGGGCGGCGACTTTCCTCTTCCCCGGCATCTTCCTCTACGATTCGAGCCTGGGCGTGGCTGCGGATCACGTCCTGGCTTTCTGGGCCATCCCGATTGCCTTGGCGGCCTTTCGCTTGGTGGTCGCCTGGACGCCCAGCCGTGGCGTTCTTCTGGGAGCCATGCTGGCTGGTGCGGCCATGACCAAGTCGCAAGCCCTCTACTTTCTGGGCCCGGCCGCGCTCTTCGTCGCCGGCAGCGCTGTGCTTGCGCTCGTGCGCCGAACGCAAAGGCTTGGCTACCTGGCCAAGGTCCTGTGCCTGCCCACCCTGGGGGCGTTTGCCCTCTTCAGCGCGGCGCACTGGCTGGCCAACCTGATCTGGTACCGAAACCCTGTCTATCCCTTCCTTGCTAGTGTCTTCCCGTCGCGGCCTTGGGTTCCTGGGCACCCGGGGTATTGCTACGATCCAGGGTGGACCCCTGAGGGAACCCTCTGGGCACGCGTGCGCGAGACTCTGCTGGCGCTGTTCACCTTTGCGTACAAACCCCACGACTGGCCCGGTTTCCACCGTGATCTGCCGGTCTTTGGATTTCTTTTCACACTGAGTCTCTGCTTGCTTCCGTTCTTTCCGCGGGCCAGGCGGACGATGCTGCTGGCGCTGGCAGCCCTGGTGGGCATCGCCATCTGGTTCTGGACCGCCCACCAGGATCGCTATTTGCAAGCACTTCTGCCCTGGCTGGTTGCGGTCACGGTCGCGGCGTTCACCCTGGCCTGGAGAACCGGGTGGCCCGCGCGCCTTGGTCTGGTAGCGCTGGTGGCGATGCAACTGATTTGGGGGGGCGACATTCCTTTCCTTCCGACCCACGCCATGGCAGGCCGGCCGCCCAGTGCCATCGCCATCGACCTGCTTTCCACGACGTTCCGCCACGAGACCAGACAACGGACTGACCCGCACACCGGGTTCGATGAGGTCCGGGAAGCTCTGCCCAAGAACAGCGTCGTGTTGTTGCACGACGAGTACGTCCAGCTAGGCATCGGCCGCCCCGTCGTGTCGGACAATCCACGCTGGGAGGGAGGACTTGACCTCGGTAAAGTGGGGGGACCGGCGCAGGCGTTCGAGCAACTGCGCGCCTACGGGGTCACCCACGTCTTGGCGCGGCCCGATCTCTGTCGCAACGGAGAGGTGTCCCTGGCCAGCGAGGTGGTGTTGCACCAGCTCTTGCAACACTGGGGAGTCGGTCGTCGTCGCGTGGGCTGGCTCGATCTGTGGGCCTTGCCCGCGCGCGCTCCGCAGGCGCGATCCTCGGGCCCGATCGTGTACGCGGGCTGTGGAAAGCGTGCCCAGGTGGGTCTCGATGCGATCTCCGGTGCCTACGAAGAGGATCGAAAGGCCGGCCCGGAGGCGGCGCGCTTCCTGCAGCCCGCCGATGAGGCGCTATTCCGAGGCGCGCAGGCCGCGGTCATCGACGAGCGTTGCCCGGTGTCGATCCCTGACGGCGTCGCCTCGTATTGGGAGCGCGTCACGCACTGGAGGCAGGCTCATCTCTGGCTTCGCAGGAGGGGCGGGTCCCCATAAACCCAACGTGAAGTGGGTGTCAGGGCGCCGCAACACCTACACTGGCGGCGGTTGCGCTTTAGCGCAGACTGAAAAGTGCCGCTGTACGCTGACGAGGCATGATGAGTTCATCTTTCGTCAGGGTGCGACTAGGGTGGGCGCTGGCCATTCTGTCGCTGGCCATCGCGGGACCGGCCTGGGCCGACGACCCCAAGCAGGAGGCGAAGGCGCGCTACACCACCGGGCAGAGCCACTACAACCTGAATGAGTTTCAGGAGGCTTTGCAGGATTTCAAGGAGGCCTACCGCCTCTTCCCTGATCCGGTCTTCCTGTTCAACGGCGACTTCAACTTCTGGTCAGGAGCCAGCAGACCCGAGCTGGCCAGCTCGGGCGATGTTTCGTGCCAGGACTGGAGTAGTTCGAGCGCCATGGCCCACGGCCTGTACGGCGACGCCAATCTGTCTGGCGGCCCCGACTGGTTCGTCGGCTCGGGGAACACCTTCACTTGTGACAAAAGCGACGTGCGTCTGCTTTGCGCGGAGCCCTAGACCTGCGCTATCTGGTCCGCCGCGGCTTGCTGGGGAGCGCCAGGTCCACGGGACGGTCGAGGTCCGACGGTGTCGCCAAATCGACAGGCGTACCCAGAGAGGCTGGGCTCGGTTCCAGGTCGACTGGCGCATCGAGATCCAACGGGGGCTCGCTCACGCCGCTCGGCGCGGCCGCTTGCGGGGCCAGCGGCCGGAGAGTCATTCTGCCCGCTGTCGCTGCGGCATGCGGCGAGGTAGGGGAGGGTCGCGGAGCGGCTGGGGCGCGTGAGACTTGTGATGGCCGACCAAGCGGACCTTGAATGCTCCCCAGCAGGGGGCCGGCCGGCTCCCTGTTGGCTGCTGGGATCTCAATCGCGTCGCCTGACCCAACCGCTGTGCGAGCTGCGTGGGTCGCTGGCGGCGAGCCGCTCGGGGCCTGCGGCTTGTGCGACACGGTCAGGTAGGGGAGGGCGTCGTCAACCTGGCGCTCGAGTGCGCGGGAGATGTGCTCCTGACGTCGCTCCCACACCAAGTTGATGGTCATCTCGTGGATTTTGGCCTTGATCACCTGATACGGCCGCTCCACCTGCATGCCCTTCGCGCTCACGTGGATGATGTGATAGCCCTTGGGCACCTTCAGGGTAACGTTGCCTTGCTTGGGCGTGGCCGCCGCCTTGGCGCGATCTTGGTCGAGCCATACCCGTGCCCCTTCCACCGGGCCGCTGTCGTCCACCACCGTGATCTTGAACTCCGCCTCGGACGCCTCCAGGTTGAAGGCCACGAAGGCGGTCTTGCGGGGAAACACCTCGACCGCCTCATGGGGTTCGCTCAGGGTCAAGACCTGGCGCCCGCGCGTGTAGATGCCGTACAAGTGGACGAAGTACGTGCCCTTGGGAATGCCCCGAAAGGTCGTGCTGCGCTCGACCTGCCAGGCCTCGAAGCGCCGCTTGCGTTGGCCCAGCCATTCCAGTTTCTTTTTGTATGCGGTGGGGTTCTCAATCACCGGCGTCTGGTTACTTTGTGAGATGCGGATCGAGAACATCTCTTCCTTGGAATCGGGATCCCACTGCACGCGCACCACGATGGTGCCGCGGAACGAGAGAACCACCAACCACGCGATGGATCCCAGCAGCGCCAGCAGGGACAACCCGACGACCAAGGGGTTGAACATCACCAGGCCCGTGGACCGCCCGATGAGCGCGCTGCTGGCCCGGTAGACTTTCTGCTTGGCAACGTCGAACAGGATCAAGTCGACGTTCACCCAAGGGGCCAACCCGGCCGGCTGAATGCGGTACATGAGCACGGCTTCGCCGCCCATGTCGTGCGCCATCACCGCCAGCGCGTCCTCCGTGGCCCTGCTGGCAGCAAGCTCCTCGGTGCGGATCTTCGAGCGTGAGGCGGAGAGCTCCCAGGGCGGGCGCATAAGCGCTTCCAGTAGGCCGTCCGAAAGCCTTTCGGAGCGAACCAAGAAGGGCCAGTACAGGGGCTGGCCGCTTCCGGGCAAGGGCGCGATGGTCACCGCGGTCAGCGTCGGTTCGTAGAGCAGGTCGAACTTCTGCAGGAGCGTGTACAGGTTGCGCGCCAGCGTCGAGGGCGGCCCCACCGGCTTCTGTGGTCCTTGGGCAGTGGCGCGTACCTGTTCTGATTCGTCTTGGCGTGACTTGATTTCCTGGCTCAATGCCGCCGCCGCGGGGTCGGCCCCGCCTACCTTGTCCAAGCGGGCGCCCACGGCCTTGACCTGTTCCGTGCTCAGATCCTCAACCTTGATGAGCGGCGCCGCCTGGCTGACCGCCGCCCCGCCGGCCAAGGCACGCGCAGCCACGGTGGACGCCAGGCCGGGCTCCTGAGGCGCGAGTTTCTGCGCGGCCGCCAGAGCAGCCGCCTCAACCTGCGGTCCAAAGGTTCCCGGTGCCGATGCGGCCACGATGGGCAGGGCCACGCGCCACTCGGAGGCAGGCCGGCCCAGCAAAGGTGACAGCGCCTCGTCGCGTTTCTCCACGGGATCGCCCCGTTCGACCGCCAGGGCGGTCCTCGCCACCACCACGGCCGGCACGCTGCGCGCACCCCTGAGCGCGTCGAGTTCGCGCTCAGCAGCGTCGAAGTCACGCAACGCGATCTGGGCGCGAGCCTTGGCGGCACGCAGGGCGACGTTCTTGGGATCAGCCGCCAGCCCCTCGTCGGCCAGCTCGGCAGCGGCAGCCCAATCGCCCATGAGCAGGCGCGCCTGCACGCGCGTCTGCTTGAGCAAGCTGGGCTCCTCGGCCAGGGAGCGGAGGACGTCCAGCACGGCGGGCAGATGGGCGGCCGTGTTGGGCAGCGCGACCTCGATGGCCCGCGCGACGGCGGCTGCGTCGCCAACCAGCAACGCCGCCTGTGCTGCCACAAAGGGACGCAGGTCCGCCAGGCCAACGGCCGGACCGTCGACCACGGTGGCGCCGATGGTCGGGGCCAAGCGTTCGGCAATTTGGCGAGCCATGGCAGCGAGCTCGCCCATGGCCCCGCCCACCGAAATGCGGCCGACTCGCTTGCCTGCGGGACCGTAGATGAGGCCGGTTGCGGTCAGCCGCTTGGCAGACGACTGCAACTGCGCGACCAAGAT
>Ga0224523_1000676_pt1 | contig 16464 bp, 18 predicted proteins | sample CFST50metaG_FD_182732 | JGI IMG/M metagenome (GOLD analysis project Ga0224523, IMG submission 182732) | Peat soil microbial communities from Stordalen Mire, Sweden - C.F.S.T50 | ecosystem: Environmental > Terrestrial > Soil > Wetlands > Peat | place: Sweden: Norrbotten County, Stordalen Mire...
TTTTTTCTTATGCTGTTTCGCTTAAATCTACCGCAGTCCTTTACACAAGGATGCTGCCTTATCAAGCTTTTAATCCTGGAAAGTAGTAGCTTTATTGAGCCTTAACCCTTTGAATTGTGCATAACGAAACTGTATTGCTTGCAATGGCGGACTGTCAGGCGAAGACAGACGTGTCCGCCGAAATAATAATTTTAAGAAGCACCTCTGAAACCCTTCAACCACAAGCCATTGGAGCAATACAAAGTTATGGGCTGTGCTATTTCTCACATCTGCATCTATAAGGGTGTTCTCCATATTTTTCTAATCCTAATGTCAACCCGAACTCTTTATAAAATACATCTAAAATATTAGTCATTTGTTTGCACTCTTTGAATTCGTTTTCATAAACATCAGGGCAATTATAGTAATAAAATTTATACTTGTCCCTCGTTGCATATTCAACATAGTATGTGAATCCATCATCAACAATTGGTTTCCATCCTTTAATGTCTGATTGAATGGGCAACTCATAAATATTCTCTTTTTTGATAGCTTTAAAAAATGAATTCCAATTTGTTTTTGGATGCTCTGTTTCTACCCATGAACTATCAATCGTGAAATTTGTAGCCATCTTTATAATATCAGAGTTCCAATTTCCTTCCTTTTTTAAATAGAAGTAATGCAGACAAGTCCATTGTTTTTTTACTTTTTTAATTATAAATATTTGTCCAGCATTTGTAACTTCGACATTAGCCCATAGTCTCAACTCAAAAGAGTCAGCGCCATTTTCAAGTCTATTAAGTTTCAATTCATCAACAACTTTCTTTTTTGATTCATAGAAAATATCAGGATAATGTGTCTTGGAAGTGTCAGGTATCTCCAATGTGAATCTCTGCTTGTTTGTATCTGTCTTATGTTGACATGAAAACAAAATCAAAATCGATAATATTAAAATCCAATGTCTTTTCATTTTTTTAGCATTGCCCATAACGAAACTGTATTGCTTGCAATGGCGCACTGTCAGGCGAAGACAGACGAGTCTGCCGAAATAATATTTTTAGGTTGCACCGCTGAAACCCGTCAACCACGAGCCATTGAAGCAATATAAAGTTAGCGGTATGTGCGTTGTCTTTAATAATATTCGTAATTAAATTTAATATAGTAATAAAAGTCTTTTGTAAGTGTCGCATCAAAAAGGTGTTCTTCAGTCAATACGTTATTTTGATAAATATAGACAATTTTGGAAAATGATTCACCTTCCAATGGAATTCCTTTGATTAATCTGTTGTCTGTCTTAGTTATTTGTTTTAAATTGTTAATATGATGAGTCCTTTTAAAAACCGTAAATGAATCTTTACCATATCCAGGTTTCATTTTTACTGTCTCAAGAATTTTATCTTTTAAATATTTTCTTTCAGTCAAGTAATATGCAAATCCATTTTTGAAAACTGTAGAATCAATTTTGTCATTTGAATAATAAAACATAATAGTGTCATTGCAGAAAGTTGTTGTGTCGCCCACAACACCATAAATCATTCTACAAGATCTAATCTTATTTTTTATTATTGATATTGAGTCAGCCGTCGTATTAGGTTTGTGAGGATACCAATCATAAGTCTGTCCAAATCCGAACTTAATTACAAAAACAAAAATAATTAATATGAAAATTATTTTTCTCATCTTTTTACGCATTACCGCTAACGAAACTGTATTGCTTGCAATGGCGGACTGTCAGGCGAAGACAGACGAATCTGCCGAAATAATAATTTTAAGTTGCACTGCTGAAACCCGTCAACCACAAGCCATTGAAGCAATATAAAGTTACCGCACGTTTTATTTATTTTTTCCAAAATCCAAATACTACTTTTCCATTTAATAAAAGATAAAAACTTCCTTTAACACTCTTAGTAAATTTATATTTTATTTCATATTTGCCGTTATCGAGTCTAATTAATGATGGGTTGTATGTAGTGTCTGTATCTTCAAAGAAAATAGTTGCATCTTTAATTTCTGTGTCTGAAGTAAATTTAATTTTTAAATCATTTCTTATCTTACCATTTATATGATCCACTAATTTAATATTATATTTTCTGAATAGGGGATAAAAAATTGGTGTTTCCCTAAATATTCTTTTTTTATATAATGGATTAATAAGTTGCCACTTATTTTCTTTGGGGTGATGTAATAATGCAAAGTATGCAGGATCTGATAAAAACCATGTTTCATCATAATGCTTATAAAATATTCTTTTTTTTAAGTCATAGTAACCCGCTGCCCAAGTTGCGTCTACAAGATACCATTTGCCATATAAATTAACAGCATTCCAAGAGTGGTTTCCTTTTTTTAAAGTTATTCCAATATCCTCCGGGTAAGACTTTGCAGTCCCATTGATAATCTGAATCTCTATGCCAGAATAGTCACATAAAGATTTAAGTAAGCTAGAATAGCCAGCACAAACGGCTTTCCTTTTTTTTACAATATTCTTTGGCTCTGTGTCAGTGCTCCCCAAATTATATTCAATATTATCTGTTACCCATCTGAACAAAACTCTAAATTTTTCATGTTCTGTTTTTAAACCAACAGTCAAAGCATGAGATAAATCTTCAATTGATTTATAATTTGCACTACTGAAGTTAAGAGCAATACTGTCAACTTTTGCATAATCAAAAGTTGTTGGGTCAATCGATGCAGAGTCAATGTCTTGTGATTGGACATTTAAATTAAGAAGTATTATAATATAGAAAATAACCTTTTTCAATCTTTATAAAATGAGCGGTAACGAAATTGTATTGCTTGCAATGGCGGACTGTCAGGTGAAGACAGACGAGTCTGCCGAAATAATAATTTTAGGTTGCACCGCTGAAACCCTTCAACCACAAGCCATTGAAGCAATATAATGTTATGGGTAGTTTTAATCATTTGAAAGTCACTCCCAGACTTAAGTTCACAATCCAGTCATATTCAGTTCGAGTCACAAACAGATGCGAGAAAATCAGTCCATAGCCAACATTTTGTTTTATGTAAATATTGTCTGAGAGATTAACCTTGAGTCCATATCCAATGTACTGTTCAATCGAATGATAATTTGATTTTTTATGCATAATACAACTGTCGTTAACATTCTGGTATAAGATATCATATTGGAAATAGAAATTTAATATTCTGTCATATTTACTCGGGTGAAACTGATAAATGCCATGCAAACCAGATAATTTAAATCCACCGTTTCTTAATGTATCGAAAAAATTTGTCGCAAGTATCAGAATCGGTCCAATTCCAAATGTATGTCTTTTTTTAGAAATGCTAAATCCAGGATTTAGAGTTACAAAATTATAAACTCCGGAAATTGAAGAATTAATATATACTCCCATGTTGGTCTTAGGGAAGTCGTCAGTTTGAGCGTGTGTAAACTCTGTCAACAGAGTCATGCTCAAAATAAATATCAGCTTTCTCATGTTCTTTTAAAATTACCCATAACGAAACTGTATTGCTTGCAATGGCGGACTGTCAGGCGAAGACAGACGAGTCTGCCGAAATAATAATTTTAGGTTGCACCGCTGAAACCCGTCAACCACAAGCCATTGAAGCAATATAATGTTAGCAGCTGCCTTATTTTCGTGTCCATTTAATGTCTCTGTCATCAATAAATTCTGTCACACCTAGTTTAGTATCAAATGTGAAATTTTTAATTCCCTTCTCAACATTCACCCCTGAATAATCTGCTCTGTCACTATTGAAAAAATAGGTACTATCATTTACTTTTTGAATATTCTTTAAGCTATCACTAAAAAATGTTCCAATAAACGTTATTTCAACACTACCATAACCAGCAGAGCATTTATATGAATTTACGAACCAATGCTCGTAACGTGTCTTGCCGTCTCCCATTATTGCCGACTGATGATAACTTCCTTTTGAAAATTCGTATCTTACTGTCAAGTAATTCGTATTTGAGAAACCCTGTTCAAAGTCCCTTGTCGAATCGCTTGCAGATACAGGTGCTTTAAAAATAATCGTATCCTTTTCACCTTTGTCTGAAATATAGATTACTGAGTCAGTTTTTGTAAATGGCTTGTACCATATAAGTTCGTCAGCTGCAAAATCGTCAACTTTATATGTCTTATTAAAACAACCGGTTAGTGTAATTGTCAATATTAAGAGTAATAATCTCATTTTGTTTGTCGTCTGTTAAGGTTGCTGCTAACGAAACTGTATTGCTTGCAATGGCGGACTGTCAGGCGAAGACAGACGAGTCTGCCGAAATAATAATTTTAAGTTGCACCGCTGAAACCCGTCAACCACGAGCCATTGAAGCAATATAAAGTTATGCCTTCGTTAATTTTAAATTAAGTATTTATTGTCAATAATTCAAAAAATAAAACCTTATTCCTGTCTCAGTATAACCACCAGTAAGCGTAGTATTCTTATTATGTGAATAATCTACAAAATTATATCTTATAAATGGTTCAAGTGATGAATGATTCCATAAATCAAAGATACCACCAAATCCAATGTTTATGTTGTAAGAATAGAAACCATAAATATCTTTCTTGTTAATCAATGTTGGATTTAAAAAGTCAATAGCAAGTGCAAGTTTGAAATTTAAAAGAAATTTATTTTTACGTTTTAATTCTCTGTCTATTTCAAGTCTTGGTGATATACAAAAGAATTTATTTGTCATAAAAGTTGAGTCGTTCTTAGAATACTCGTAATAATTACGAGATTTCATAAATTTAAAATTCCAACAAAAAAATATATTTGTTTTTTTGAAATTAGCTCCTCCTGCGATGTCTATGGAAGGATGAAGTCCTAATGTGCTTAACTGTCCGTCTGGAACAAATAAACCACTTGCAATATAATAGCGATGACTTGTCTGAGCAGTGTCAGATATAGTCTGAGCAAAGCAGTAATTAATTAAAAGTATCAATCCGATTATTATTTGTTTAATCATACTCTATTAATGAGGCATAACGAAACTGTATTGCTTGCAATGGCGCACTGTCAGGCGAAGACAGACGAGTCTGCCGAAATAATGATTTTAGGTTGCACCGCTGAATCCCGTCAACCACAAGCCATTGGAGCAATACAAAGTTATGGCCAGTAAAATTCATTCTTTCACAATCTTTGTCACTGCTGTCTTGTCGCTACTGTTCAATCTCAAAATATAAATCCCTTTTGTAAGTCGACTTATATCAATGTCTGTTTTTCCTTGCTCAGTTGTCTGTCGTAAAATTGTTTGTCCTTGTACATTTAAAATTTCAATTGTTGATTTTTGCATGGACTCAACTGTCAAGTTATCTTTTACAGGATTTGGATAAACTGTAACAAAACTTTCCTTATCACTTATTTCTGTTATTCCTAATCCTGCTAGTGATAGTTTCCAAACTCCCGGATTACTATCATCAATTCCTGCAAAAATAGTGTCACCGTTAATAGCTAAGGCATTAATATGGAGATCAACGAATAAACCTGCAGGATATGTTAATCCTGTAAGAGTCCAACTATTTCCATTGTCTGAAGATAAATAAACTCCTCCATATGCACCCACTCCTGCAAATATGTTATTTCCACTTATTGCTAATGACAATACACCAAAATTCTGCATGCCTGTATTCGCGGCAATCCAACTGCTTCCATTATTTGAAGATAAGTATACATAATCTGCCCCTGCAAAAATATTATTCCCACTTATCGCTATTGCAAAGACTGTCATATTTGCAGGAAGCCCATTATTAATAGCTATCCAATTATTCCCATTATTTGAAGATAAGTAAACACCTTTATTAGTTCCTGCAAAAATATTATTCCCATTAATTGCAATAGCATAGACATTAATATTAATTGGTAGTCCATTATTTACAGCAGTCCAACTATTACAAGAATCTGAAGATAAATAAATACCTTTATTAGTCCCTGCAAAAATATTATTTCCATTTGTGACAATTACTGCAACGTTAGTATCAATTAACCCTGAATTCTTTGCAGTCCATGTATTCCCATTATTTGAAGATAAATACACGCCGTGATTAGTCCCTGCAAGAATATTGTTACCGCTACTAGTTAATGAATTAACTAAAGGAAATGATGGTAGTCCATTATTCACTTGAGTCCAACTACTACCATTATTTGAAGATAAATATATACCATAGCCTAAGGATGAAGCTGCAAAAATATTATTATCATGTATCGTCAAAGATGATATGCTTTTATTAGGTCCATTAGTTGCTTGCCATAAACCAGGTATTACCATTTGTGCTTTGGCATAGCATACCAAATTTATCAATAGAAAAAATAGTATAAATTTTCTCATTGCTATAATTTTTTATTGGCCATAACGAAACTGTATTGCTTGCAATGGCGGACTGTCAGGCGAAGACAGACGAGTCTGCCGAAATAATAATTTTAGGTTGAACTGCTGAAACCCGTCAACCACAAGCCATTGAAGCAATATAAAGTTATACAGCGTTCTTTCTTTTCTATCAAATCTTTTAGTCACGATTTATAAGTCTGTTTGAAATGTCTAAAAGTAAGTAAATCAAAAGTGATAAAAACAATATTTCAATTATGTATGAAATTGAAATTATAATCATTGTTCCCAAAGTAAAATGTGAACCGCCTATTGCAAAAATGTAAAGAAAAAAATGAAACTTTGGAGTCAGTGAACTAAATTCGTCAAGAAGAGTCAAGAAAGTCAAACCGACTAAAATTGTCGAGATACCTAATGAATAAAAAAATCTTTTTTTCATCTGTCAATCAGAATTAATAGAATGCTGTATAACGAAACTGTATTGCTTGCAATGGCGCACTGTCAGGCGAAGACAGACGAGTCTGCCGAAATAATAATTTTAAGTTGCACTGCTGAATCCCGTCAACCACGAGCCATTGAAGCAATATAAAGTTAGCATGCGTTTTTAATTTTTAAGTTTGTCTTTTTTATATATAAGAGACTTTGTTATGTTTCCAGATTCATCATATTCATTCCAATCGCCTTCTTTAAGCCCGTCATTCCATTGTTTTATTGATTTTATCTTACCACTTTCAAAATATTCTTTTTTAATTACCGCACCTTTCTCATTTTTAAAATCTGTGAAATCAATTTCTTCTTTTAGTATTCCATTTTGATAGTAAAATTTCCATATTCCTGTCGGAGGGCAATCGTCAAAATTATCGCTTGTAGTTCTTGGTAAGACGGATTCTAATTGTTTTGAAGGATAAAAACCTTTTACTTTATAAAATACCATTGGATAATAACTTAATGCATACGCATCTATTGTTGATTTTGTTTTTGAAGAATCCTTGCAAGTCATTGATAATAATTTGTCACTTGCTATGAATGGGAATTCGTAAAGCAACTGTAAAGTATCGTTAATAATTTGATGAAGTAAAAGCCACTTTGTTGAGTCTTTGGTTGTCCAATGTCCAATAACAGTTTTGAAAATCATTGGTGTGTCAGATTTTAACTCATAGTTTGACATTGTGAATGTCGAATCAAAATTAAGTGTCAATTCTAAACCGCTTCCTAAATAATATTTGTGAATTGTACTATATTCTCCAATAACATTTCGTTGTCCGAATGTCCAAAATGGAAGCAAAAGGATAGTTGTCAAATAAATTGCTGTATGTTTCATAAATTATTTTTAAAATGCATGCTAACGAAACTGTATTGCTTGCAATGGTGGACTGTCAGGCGAAGACAGACGAGTCTGCCGAAATAATAATTTTAAGTTGCACCGCTGAAACCCTTCAACCACAAGCCATTGAAGCAATATAAAGTTAAGCACTGGTAATACTTTTCTCATTTTATTACAATCAACTTACCTGTCTTGATTCTGTTACCGTTCATGTCAACCACTGAATAAAAATAAAGTCCGCTTACAATGTCTGTCAAATCTATTCTTTTTGTCTGCGAGCCACTGTCAAGTGTTACAGCCTTTCTTTTTGTTCCAATCAAATCATATAATTCAAAATAACTTTTGTCTGTCAATGTAAAATCAATTGTTAATTCATTTGTCGCAGGGTTGGGGAAAACAGTAAAATTAATTTCACTTTTTTTAATTCCATTTATTCCTGTAGTATCATCCCCACAATAATAAACTGAAACATCATCTAAGCAATAATGCGTGAAGTCACCATGTATTGAATCGTTAACTACAGTTTGTACTAAACTATCTGGGCCGAAACAACCTATTGTAATATATTGCTCACCTCCTGAAGCAATATACTCTCCAGATATTAATGTCCAGTTTAAAGTGTCAGTTATAATATTCCCGGCAGGATTTTCAATTTGTGGAATAAAAGGAAGATAACTATAAGTTGATATATGAATTGAATCCAACGAAATATATGCTCCTATTCTGTCAATGGCTAAATATGCCCAATTTTCTAAATTTACATAAAATTCAACACAATATTTTTCATTTTTATTCAAAGGTGATAATAGCTTTATAGAAAGATAGTCACAACTCCAGGAATAATTCCATATAAAATCTGCCATACCCTTTCCGGTTCGGGCATATTGAAATGTGCCATTATTATATGGAATATTATTTGGCCATGGCGTGCATTCATTCAATATATCAGGAGTATTTAGAGTTGGACTAAACCAAGGCGGAGTATAAGAGTAAAATGCTGCGCCTTGAGGTTGTGGACAACTTATAGTATCTTCAAAACTCCAGTTAGGTACTAAGTTTTGTTGAGCAAAAAGAAAGGAAATAATAAGGGAAAATATTATTGTCAAAGAAAATTTCATGTTGTCAATATTAATTCTATTACTTGTGCTTAACGAAAGTGTGTTGTATCAGTGCCGCAAAAACTACCACCACTGATGCGCATGTTTCTCTAAAAATCAAATATACGACATCAGTTTATTATGAGCAAATTTGCGCGGCATTGATACAACACAAAGTTATGCACATGTTCATCACATTAAATGCTTCAAAGGCCCACAGGCCTTAAGGATAAAACAGAGAACAGTAGTTCAAAGGGTTAACCCTTCGCTTTAAAAGCTCCTACTTTCAATGATTAATTATTGAAGCAATATGGGTATTGCTAACAGTCATTAATCATGTCAGGATTAAAAAATATCATCCTTGTGAATCTAAGGAACCACTGCGGTTTCAGTGTCGCTCCACAGCTTAGCAAAGTCTCAGAAATTTGACTATATAAATTTTTTTTTAGTTACTCGAATGACTTTACCAAGAAATTGTTCATAAGCACTTCCTAAAATTTCTACAGATAAAACAGAAAATTCGTAAGGACTTTCAGGATAATACAGTTCGGAAATAATAGTCTTTATGACTTTATTGTCAATCTTTAGGTTTTTACTAATCTGGTCTTTTTTAAAATCAAATAATCCTGAATTATATTTATCATCGGCTTCTTTAAAAATTCTGAAAAGGTTTTGATAATATTCTCCTTGTTTTAAAGCATCTTTTAAATTTCCATAAGGTTCAACGCTTCTGTCTTCTGCAATACGTAAGAAAATAATCCTGTCAATTGTTTGCTGAACTGCAAAATTTATTTCGTCTTCGTCAAGGTCTTTGTTATTCCAACTGATTGAAGTTGCAAGATAGGTGCGCCAACTGTCAAGCGATTGTAAAAATTCTTTATCAACCGTTGCAGTACCTTTTTTATTAGCGGAACTTAGTAAAAACTTATCGAAACTTCCTTTTAAAACATGCTCTTTTGAAAATGTATCCCAAATAAAATCGAACTCTTTTAAATAGTCTTTGTAAGTGATGTATTTTATTCGTGCTACCGATGCTTTGTCAGCAGGGATTGGTTTTTTTGTGCAGTCATAAATTGAAAATTCTTCAAAGTCAGTGATTATGCTAATTGGAAGTTTTGCACTCCATCCGTATCTGCGAATCTGATAAGCAGGTAATATATCGTCTTTGATTGCTACACTTGGTTTTTTCGCTTCAACAAAAAATAATCTTTTACCACCACCGATTCTAAATGAATAGTCAGGTGCTTTTGTTGCTCCGCCTACTTTTACTTTGTCTTCGTGTATTACTTCTCTGTATGCTTCCGCATATCCTTGTTCATTGTCTATGTCCCAACCTAATGCTTTGAAGAAAGGATCAATGAAGTCCCGACGAGTAAGTGTCTCGTTGTAGTTTACATTTTTGTAAGAGTCAAATTGCTCGTCAAACCGTTCAACAAGTTCGGATATTTTTTTAAATGCAGATTCTTTATTAGTCATTTTTCAATGCTTATATATTTAGTGCTAAAATACAATTTTAAAACACATATCCGTATAGTTGTGGGTGGGAGATTTGGCTCTTTTGGTTTTGCCAGTGTGTTGGCTTGTGGGCGGGGGCAAAACCAAATGTGCCAAATGTGGGATAGCCAAAACGCCATCGGCGAAAAAGTGCGGTGGGGTAAAAATTTAAACATTTGCGTTGGCTTGAGTGTCGGCATTTTTCTCTGCCTGAAGTCTGTCAAGTTGAAGTAAAAAGTCAGAAGTCAAAGTCAATCTTTAAACATTTTTATTCTTCTTTGGCGCTTACACCTAACGAAACTGTATTGCTTGCAATGGCGGACTGTCAGGCGAAGACAGACGAGTCTGCCGAAATAATAATTTTAGGTTGCACCGCTGAAACCCGTCAACCACGAGCCATTGAAGCAATATAAAGTTATGTGGCGTTTTATTTAACTCTGTCGATGTCATTGCTAAAAGTCAACATTAGTCTCATTTGTGTGCCTTGCGTCCTTGATATTTGCCATTTGTAAACACCAAGTAATTACTCATTGCTAAAACATCTTTATTACCTTTTATTTTTTTGATTAAGTAAAATGATTCGATGCCAATTGTGTCAGGTTTTGCCCAATCAATCTCTAAAAAGTCAGGTTGATTATTTTTTACTGTCTGAATGTCTGTCCCAATTTTGATGTTGTCAGTCCACTTAACCGTATCGTTGTAATAGTCCTTGCACGCTGTCAAAACAGTCAAGGTTAAAATTGTCAATATGAGTGATAGTCTTGTCAATTTTATCTTATTCTTAATTCAAATTTTTATAATTAATAGAAATAATCGATATATATATTATTGGCAAAATTAATAATGTCGGTTTCCATGAATGTATAATCACATTATAAACTTGAAAACTCAAACAAGTCAATAAATAAAGAAATAGAGTCCATCGTTTCAATCGCCATATTCCATATATAATTACTAAAGAAATTATGGATAAAGGCAAAGTGATATAGAATTTGTTACCGTTTTCAAAATGGAATAAGATAAAAATGTCTAATAGTGTAAATAGTAGAAATAAAACAGATAAAAATCTCATACTAATCAGTGTAAATTTCTTAGTCATATTATTTTATTTTTTGATTATTTTTAAAATGCCACATAACGAACGTGTGTTATTTTTGAATGGCGGACTGTCAGGCGAAGACAGACGAGTCTGCCGAAATAATAATTTTAGGTTGCACCGCTGAAACCCGTCAACCACGAGCCATTGAAGCAATATAAAGTTATGCACTGGGCGACTCATTCTTTTATAAATTTCTTTGTCGCAATTTCTTTGTCTGTCTTTACTCTCACAATATAAACCCCGCTATATAAATCTACTATGTCAATTGAAGTCGATTCGCTGTTGCTTAAAATAGTCTTTATAGTTTGTCCATTAATATTTAAAATTTCAATTGTGGCTTTTTCAGGAATGATGAGTTTTATAATGTCAATAGATGGATTTGGAAAGACAGAAATATTTAAAGTATTGGACAGTTCATTTATTCCAGAATTGTTGCTTAATTTCGCAATAAAAATATTCCATGGGCCCATATTTGTTAAAGTAATCGTATCAATGTTAAGAGTGGGACTATCAAAAATTCCAGCGACATAGGTATTCCCTGAAGCGTCAACTGAAACGGATGTAGCGAAATCATTACTTGTTCCACCAGAGCTTTTTGCCCATAATACATTTCCGTTTGAATCGAATTTAGTAAAAAAGATATCAAAATGTCCCGCATAGGCATTCGTTAAAGTAATGGAACCAAATCTGATTGTATTACTATCAAAAGTGCCAGTCAGAAAAATATTCCCAGAAGCATTCACAGCCACAGATTTTGCATAATCCTCAGCTGTACCTATAGCATTTTTTGCCCATAATACATTACCACTGATGTCATATTTCGCAAGGAAAATACTACTATTGCCTGAATTTGTTAATGTAGTAGAGCCAAAGTTTATGGTATTGCTATAAAAAAATCCAGCTATAAAAGCATTTCCAAAAGAGTCTACCGAAATGCAATATGCTTCATCATTATCATAACCACCTACGGTTTTTGCCCATAGCTCATTTCCGTTTGTATCATACTTCGCAAGAAAAATATCATTACTACCTGCATTGGTCAAAGTAGTTGCACCTATTGAAATTGCTGGGCTATCATACATTCCTGTCAATATTGGATTTCCAGAAGCATCCACTGCAATGGCAAGCGCATAATCACTATATATTCCACCTATGCGTTTTGCCCAAAGTTCATTTCCGCTTACATCATATTTTACGAGAAAACCATCATAATAATTTCCTGAGTTATCAGTATTCAACAAAGTTATAGAACCAAAGCTAATGGAGGAACTTTTGAAATATCCAGCCACATAGGTATTTCCAGAAGCGTCAACTGAAATGGATGTTGCGTAATCATCAGTTGTTCCACCAGAGCTTTTTGCCCATAATATATTACCGTTGGCATCTATTTTTGCAAGAAATATATCATTATAACCTGGTGTAATATTTGGTAAAGTAATTGAGTCAAGTATAATAGATTGACCAATATAGTTTCCAACAATATGAATATTCCCTGAAAAATCTACAGCAACAGATTTTGATTTTCCACTAGCACTTTTTAGCCATAACAAGTCACCATTGCTGTCGCATTTTTCGAGAAAGATATTGTCTTGTACTAAATAAATATTCCCAGACATATCCAATGCAATTGATGCGTCATTATTAGTGCTTGATAATCCTTCAAATTTTGCCCATTGCCAAGATGGTATTTGAGCATGTGATGCTGTGATAAAAAAGCATAAAGGACTCATTAATGTGAATAGTAGAATTGTATTTTTCATAATAAATATTGTTTATAATAAATTTTCAGCCTTGTGCATAACGAAACTGTATTGCTTGCAATGGCGTACTGTCAGGCGAAGACAGACGAGTCTGCCGAAATAATAATTTTAAGCTGAACCGCTGAAACCCTTCAACCACAAGCCATTGAAGCAATACAAAGTTAGCCCTTAGTTTATTTTTCATTTTATTGTATATCCAATTGACAGTCCAACCCAAGGCGTAACTGGTAAGTCACCAAAATAAATTAATATCGGAGTAATTGCAAATCTTCCAAAAAATCCTCCATTTGTCTTTTGATATCGAGCCCCAAATCTCAGAACAGAATAACCTTCTCTGTCTATAATTGTCACTGATCTTGTATAACCTACTCCAATTTCTGCACAAAGTTTTCCGCCAATTAATATATTAAACTGAGGGGACAATTCTAAATCAATGTTTGGATAGCCTTTATATCCAGCTATGCCAATGGTCATTGCTGTCTTAAATTTATTTTTTACAGTTAAAAGATAATCATAATTAATAGAATAAAGTTTCGAGTTTCCACCAATCTCAAGGAAAACAGAACTCCTTCGAATTCTCAAACTATCAGGACTGATGTGTCCTTGGGAATAACAATAATTTAGAACTGTCAGTGAAATTGTCAATATTATTATCAGTCGTCTCATTTTATAAATTAGGGCTAACGTTTGCGGGCAGATTTATGTTGCCGGAATTCAAAGCGCGTTGTAGTCCGTTACAACCAAGTTCGATTAATAGCTCCAATATTTGCAATCTACTTCCCGGCAATTAAAACTGCCCGTTGTTAGCACACGTTATTTATTTAATATTAAATTGATATCAATTAAGTGTTTACCAGCGAACCCGATCTCAGGAAACATTTCGGCATTTGTTGTTTTATCAATTCTAACTGATATCTCATTTTTGTAATAGTTTAATAAATCAATAGTATTATTATCATAATGATATGAAGCTTTATCAAGTAAAATCGGAATATCTAAATTGTCAATCCATTCAATATCCTCAGAGTTATCAATGAAGTTAGTTTTTATCATTGATTTATCAACAGCATATGAAATATCCCCAATATCGCCAAATCTAGTTCCAAAGAATTTACTTATCATGAAAGTATCTTTTGTTGGCTTTTTATTATCCAGATAATCAATCAAAGTAATATCATAATACGATTTAAAAATTCCACTCACAAAACCAGCAATAAATTGATTTTTATCACAGTTAAATGATAGACAGTCGCCTATATTATATTTTGCCTTTCTTTTCATTTATATGAAATTGAAATTGTCACATTGGGTTGAATTGGTCATAATGTGTGCTAACGAAACTGTATTGCTTGCAATGGCGCACTGTCAGGCGAAGACAGACGAGTCTGCCGAAATAATAATTTTAAGTTGCACCGCTGAAACCCGTCAATCACAAGCCATTGAAGCAATATAAAGTTAGCAAACGTAATTATCATTCAATTGTGGTTTTAATAAAGTTGTCAATTTCTATTACGTCTCCTTTCTCAGCACTGTCAAAAAGAAGAATCAAGTCATAAGTTTTATTCAGATTATATGTGACAGTGTATTTGCTTGTTTTAAATCTATTTATCATATAACCAAGAAATGAAAATTCCTTGCCAGTCTTAGAATCATAGTCCCAACCGTACCACTTTATTGCATATGGATGAATTATTTTACCATCAGCTTTTCTTTTTAAAGAAATATTTTTGAACTTACTTGTCAAATTAAAAGTGGAGTCTGTGGTACTTGAGAATTTGATATGAACTCCATGTAGGTTTTTTTTATTTTCTATTTGCTGACAAGTCTGAACGTCCATCGTACAGTTTTTACCATAAATTTGAGTCGGAGTATTTAACGTCTCAGATGAGTCACAAAAACTTGTTGGAGTCCAAAGTTTACATTTTGCGTCAACTTTTGTCTGGGCAGAAGTTATTAGTGAAAAGCTCAATAAGGTCAAGATAATTGTCAGATGTTTCATAATATTTTTATTTTAATTATGTTTGCTAACGTAACTGTATTGCTTGCAATGGCGGACTGTCAGGCGAAGACAGACGAGTCTGCCGAAATAATAATTTTAAGCTGCACTGCTGAAACTCGTCAACCACAAGCCATTGAAGCAATATAATGTTATGCATAGGTAATATTTTACTTTATTATAATCAACTTACCTGTCTTGATTCTATTGCCATTCATGTCAACCACTGAATAAAAATAAAGTCCGTTGTCAATGTCTGTTAAATCTATATTTTTTGTCTGCGAGCCAATGTCAAGAGTTACAGCCTTTCTTTTTGCTCCAACCACATTATACAATTCAAAAAAATAATTATCTGTCAAAGTAAAGTCTAAAGTTAATTCATTTGTTGTTGGGTTTGGGAAAATATTTATAGAATTTGATTTTGAATTATTTTCAATTATTGCGACTGGAGAATTGCATGTAAGAGAATCCTCAGATACGCAAACTTCATCAAGAAAATAATATGCTTTATGATAATTATAATTGTTATTAAGTAGCACTGTATCCGTATGAGCCACATCAAAGAAATTTCCAATTAGAATATAATGATATGCTGAGTCAGCTATAATGGTTCCTCTGATAACTGTCCAATTTTGCGAATCAGTTATGATATTAGTGCTAACTATGTGTGCGAAATTATTAGTTGGTATACCATCAATGGAATCATAAGGCGAATAATCTTTATATGATAGAGTTGAAAACAGAAGTCCAATGTTGTTAGTTGCCATATCAATTGCTGGGTGTTCTGAAAAATTAATTCTGAATGAAACAAAATATTTATGTCCGATTTCCAGAGAATTTATTAAAGTACAACCTAAATATTCTTTATAAGAAAACCAATTTGAATAAATATTTTGAGCATAAAATCCACAATAACCTTTTCCATCCGAAGCTTGCTGGTAACCAAACCCATTTGTAGGTACTCCAAAACTATTTGTTGAATCACATTCATTAAAATAATCAGGGTCTCCACTGCAAGTGTACCAATCAGTCGGAAGCATATAATAACCAGTTGGACAAATAGTGTATTCTTCAAAACTCGGATTCGGAACGAGATTTTGTTGAGCAAAAAGAAAGGAAGTAATAAGAAGAAATATAATTGTCAGAGGAAATTTCATGTTGTCAATATTTATTCTATTACTTATGCATAACGAAACTGTATTGCTTGCAATGGCGGACTGTCAGGCGAAGACAGACGAGTCTGCCGAAATAATAATTTTAGGTTGCACGGCTGAAACCCGTCAACCACAAGCCGTTGAAGCAATACAAAGTTATATGGCGTACAACTCATTTTAATATCGGTTTTGAAAGATCTAATGTAACACTTAATAGGTAGTCAGAATACTTACAAGTCATTTTATATTTTCTG
>Ga0224523_1000677_pt1 | contig 16461 bp, 20 predicted proteins | sample CFST50metaG_FD_182732 | JGI IMG/M metagenome (GOLD analysis project Ga0224523, IMG submission 182732) | Peat soil microbial communities from Stordalen Mire, Sweden - C.F.S.T50 | ecosystem: Environmental > Terrestrial > Soil > Wetlands > Peat | place: Sweden: Norrbotten County, Stordalen Mire...
GCTCAACCGAGGCTCGTGATGGGGCGCAGAGGATGAGCAGGTTCTCTCCTTTTTACCCCACATCATATCCTATTACGGACATCGTGTTAAAGCTATACTTGGCTATTAATTGAAAGCGGAAACAATTGGCACAGAATCTTTCGCCTTGCAGCTTTATATCCCTATTCTTTACTTTAGTTAAACTTTCCTTCAGTCTACTTGTCTCAATCCTAAAATTACGATCGTAAATAACTTTTGTATCCACCATAATTCCCTCATATAATAAAAAATCAAATGCTTTGTCTAGTAATTATGTCAGAAGACTCCTAAAAGCTCAATACGATTCAGGCAACTGCAAAAGAAAACCCAGTGGATGTGGAGTTCGGTTTTCCATAGTTAAGTTCGTGTGATATCTTTTAGCACTTCCTGATATATCCCGTATGTCCTGGTATCAAACAACACAAACCTGACTTCTTTCAGTGACACGGCTTCTTCTTTTAAAAATGACATCACTGTTCCCAATGCCACATTCGCTGCTTGGTCTAGTGGGTATCGATAAGCTCCGGTACTTATAGAGGGAAATGAAATACTACTTAGCTTTTTCGTCTCTGCAATTTTGAGACTTTCTCTATACGCACTGGCGAGAATTTGTGCCTCGTTACTTTTACCACCATTCCAAATAGGCCCAACAGTGTGAATTACATACTTTGCCGGCAAATTCCCGCCTGTAGTTATGACGGCTTTGCCAGGTGGTAGTCTTCCCTGCGCTGATACGATTCGCCTACACTCTTCAAGAATTGTTGAACCACCGGCTCGATGTATTGCGCCATCAACACCGCCGCCACCCATCAGACTTGAGTTAGCAGCATTGACGATAGCATCGGTAGCTTGCTTTGTGATGTCACCTTGAACGAGGGTTAGTTTAGTTCGATTGATAACGGTTTCCATGTATTGATTTATTTTTACCATGTTCAGTAAATTTATCTAAAATCGTTTGAGCCATTATAAATCACCACAGTGGTTTGTGCCTCTTTTCTCTTTCATTTTTTGCTTTTTCTTCAATTAAGTGAGCATTAGCTCGTTCTTTTTCTGCTTGCGCATTTTTAAGATTTATATCAGCCATTCTGTCTAACCTTTCCTGCCAAGGGTTGTTTATATGCGAGATCTTGCTGGGCTGAATTGGTTCAATATATTCGACATATTCGCTCGAATAAGAAGTTGATGTTTGCTCTACATTCTTTTTCACCCATTCGCCAGGCTGGTAATCTATTACCTTGCCATCTTTTACAGAAATCCATAGTCTGAAAGAACACTCTGCTATTATGGCATCATGAAAGTTTGAACTCATACTATGCTTTTTCGCGCTTCCTTCCAATATATGGATTGGCAATGTTTCTATTAAGGATGACTTAGTACCAATGATTTCAACATCTGATATGTTTTCTTTATATTGGACATATTCCTTAGCAATTTTCTCCAACTCACTAGGCCCTAAAATCTTTTCTGACATGTTTTTTCCCTTTTCCAGCAAACTCCTGTTTGGTTCAAAAATAGGTTTGGTGGATTGTTCTTTTTGGTTATGTTCCATTGTTACGGGCTCTTTGCCCATCGACATTACCCACAAAATTGCCCCTAACACAAAAAATAATATTCCGGGTATGATAAATATTACCTCGTGCTGAGCTACCTTTTCGCTGATATTTACTGTATACTGCGATTTCTGGTGCAAGCCTGTGATGGCATCTTGGGAAATTCTGTCAGTAATTGTTTTTAGCTTTGATATTGCAAGTTCGGCTTGATTCCACGATACCGAATATGTCTGTGCAGTTATACCATTGTTTGTTGTGATGAGATAGTCTGTATTAGGTTGTGCGGTAACCGTAGGTTCGACTTGGATTTGTGAGTAATAAGCTTCCTTAGGACCTAAAAAACCTGCTGAAGTTTGACCAGTGTAGTAAGTTGCTTTTTCGATTGTTATTGGCACTGTGGTAATTTCAACCGTTTTTGTCATAAACAGATATAAACCACCGCCAACAAGTAGCCCTATAATACCCGCAATGACTAATACTATGCCTAAGGTTTTCATCTATTAGACTTCTTTTTTAGCCAGTTTATCTTTTACCTTAGCTAATTTTTCCCTGAACAGAATATATCTAATCATTTCATCCATGCTAAATACATAGTGCACATTTTTCGTGTATTCCGGTATATCTTCTTCTGCCAAAGCTGGGTCGTCATTCAGGTGCCCGTCTATTGAAAATACATCAAAAAAATTCCGATGTTTAATGCTTTCAAAAGGATAGTACCAGACCATAAAATTCCTTTCCATATCATGATAAAGTAGTGACTTACTTACCTTGAATGTCTTTTTACAGGCTGGGCACTCGACCACATTGATTTTCCCTTGCAACAGTTCCTCTCGTTTTTTAGGACTTAGGGTGGCGTTAATCGTGTCATATAAAATAATCGTTATCTTGCTACCACAGAGGGGGCATTTTATTCGGTGGCTATCACATCTTGTCATCTTATTAAACCTTTAGGGCATTTAGAATAATTGACTACATGATAAACCAAGCACATAAGATTGTAAAGACTGATAAGGAGCATTGAGTGTATCGGAGAGGTCGCTTTTCAACGATAAATAACCATTTCCCTTCATCGATAAATATTACCGGAAAGCTGTCAATCAAATAGCTTCAAACTTGAATTTATAATTGCTTACAATAATCAAGTTAACAAGAAAAAGCTATGGGAGTTTGGAGCTCATTAATAGTTAAGCTAATCCAGATTAATTATCTTGACATTAATTATTCATAATAGTATCCTATAGGTAAAAAATAGAAAGATAATAGGAGCTATCGCAATGATGGGTTCAAATGAATATCGGAGAAAAAGATTAGAAATCAGACGTAAAATAGATTATTATGAGGAACAAAGAATTGTTTTTCCATATTCGAAGCATGAAGCCGATCGCCATATTGAAGAACTAGAAGATGAACTAGAGCAGTTGGAAATGGAATATCGTCGTCAAATTAGAAATTCTGAGCTGTTTTAGTGCGTCGAAGTCGAACTTACAGTTTGGCGATTTAACTGAAGCACTTTAAGTAACGAGGTGCTGGGGAAACATATCATTTGGACTTCAAAATGAAGGCAGATCAATCTATTATTTCAAAGATAGAGAATGGCACACGGCCAGTTTATGATTATGAATTACCAAAAATAGCTAAGGCGCTTAAAGTGACAGTGGGGTGGCTTCTCAAAGAAAAGTAACCACTTCTCATATGTTCGCCGTCAGTCATCGGTTAAGCATGGAAATTTAAGATGGCGAACGTTCTTGTTTTAAATAATCCCCAACCAATCCGCATCAGAATTTTTACGCCGAGGGGAAAATATTTTTGTTAAAAGTTTATTTAAGTTGAGGGCCTGTATGTTTTTAAATGTAAAAATTGTTGTTTTTGAGTGTAAAACAAGTTTTTTAAGTTTTTGAAATATAAGAATAATTTGAATTCACAATATTCAACAAAAAGGTAGTATAATAATCATTATCATGACAAGTAAACGAAGCGGAAAACAACTCAGGTTTGATATCCTAATTTATCTTCAGAAGATAGAACGAACCCCTGCATTTGGTTCGCTAGAATTAGGTGTTATAGCCAATGACCTTGAAGTGTCAAGAGAAGACATTAAAGATCAAGTGGATATTCTTGAGAGTCAAGGTGCAGTTAAGTGCAACAAAACTTTAACACTTACTGTACCTAAGTTAACTGGTTTGGGTAAGGCCCTACTAGAAACTATGAATGCAGATAAAAGTGGAACCTCACATAAGGTAGAAGAAATCAAAATTGAACTAGATACCACACAATCGATTGATCATGAAATGCAATGGGACGCGTTTATTACTCACGCTTTCGAGGATAAAGATATATTCGTTCGAGCATTGGCAGAGTCGCTTAGAAAAAAAGGTGCTCGCGTCTGGTATGATGAATTCACTCTCAAAATTGGGGATAGTTTACGAAGGTCAATAGACAAAGGCCTGACAAAATCACGTTACGGCATTGTAGTTCTGAGCCCGGCATTTTTTAAAAAAGAATGGGCGCAAAAAGAATTGGATGGGTTAATAGCACTTGAGCAAAATGGTCGGAAAGTTATTTTACCAGTTTGGTTTAAGGTATCTCGTGAAGAAGTGACCAATCATTCCCCAATTCTAGCTGATAAACTAGCTGCAAAAACAAGTGATGGTTTTGAGAGAGTGGTAGATCAATTATGGGATATTATTAACCCAGCCTTGATTATTCAAAATAAATCGATTGAACCTTTTGAAAATCAGCAATTAAGAAATACAGTGCCAACGGCGTCTTATCAATCCGACAAACTAAACTTGGATGATACCCAAAAGAAATTGCTTCGCGTCTTTAGATCAACAGAATTTGACCTACAGGAAGCTAGTTTCTCCGATTTAGTTTTTAAACATGGACTAAATCCAAGTTTCGGATATAAAGACGTGCAAATCGCTCCCGATGACCCTCAAATTATAAAAATCGAGAGAAATGAGATTCTTCCTATTATTCAAGATTGTAGAGTAAAACTAGTAAATTTTGGAGGGCTGGATTTTCCATTCGAAAGCCTATCAGGTGCAAGGGAAACGAGACTTAAAAATGCTATTCAGTGTCTTGATATGTCTCCGTTACCATTTTTTACAACATCATTTAATTTCTGGCAGATGAATGACGGGCTTTATTTTGCTAGCCGGAGTTTAATGCCAGAAAACTTTTATACAAATTCTTTAAACGAAACTCCGTTGATAAATACTTTGAATTATTCCTGGGTGTTAATGGATATTGTAAGACCATTAATATTTGCTCATAACATTCTTAATAAAGAAAAATCACTTCGGTCTTTAATGTTTCAATATGTTTGGAGCGGACTACTTCATAGATCACTAATTATGAGTATGCCTAGCCGGATGGGATTTATTAGAGATTACCGTTGTAAAGGTGAAAATGAGTGGAAATATAAGTTATTCATTAAGAGAGAAACTAATTTATTAGATGAGGCATTAAAAGCCTGCATAAACCTGTTTTGGCTTTTCGGTTGGGAACCAGATCAATCTGTAACACAAACGATTCGGCATGATTTACAAATGTTTCTCAATGGAGTTTTCCCAGAGTAAACTTCTTTAGCTATGGTTCGATATTGGCGTGTTTATCTCTCAAACCACAACTGAACTAACTAATGTTTTTATATTAAGAGAACAATTTATCAACTTTATATATTTACTAAAATAACAATAGTTCAGTTATTTCAGTTTCAAGCCATCCATCTTGTTATATTTCGCTAATCATTTTTAATTCTGTATTCCCCTGGTTCCATAAAATCTAATACATTTTGGTTCCTAAGGGTTTGAAGTGTTGCCCTTATAGTGTCCCGAATATGGTGGTTTTTAGGGTACTTTGATTGTAATTCTTCTTCAAACTCATAAACTTCATCAAGAGAGAATACTGGTTTATGCAATCGTCTTATACAATTCATGAGATCCATAGGCCAATCGTTCTTCCGACTGTCGACAAAATTCTTTCTATTCACTAATTGTCGGTTTACATTTTCCATATTGTCTTGATTTGTTTCTGCGGTTGTTTCTTTTGTATCTAAATTCAATATTTTTCTCAAGGTAGCATTAGGGGGTTCAAAAACTAGACCAAAATCAATTGCTCGGTTTTTAAGAGCATTCATCACCTCATCATCTATACGTATCACTGACGACATTATTTCCTCCTTTCCTAGTATTTGAATAGTCATTAGTAACTATGTAACATTGTAACTTCATTAAGTATTTTTGTCAAGAGGTTTGATGAATTTACCTGCGAGTACGCCTCACATCCATGAAATTGAGGCAACCAAAACAACTAACGTTTTTATATTAAGAGAACAATTTATCAAATTTATATATTTACTATAATACAAATAGTTCAGTTATTTTAGTTTCAAGCCACCTTTCTTTTTTGGACCAGGTTTCGCCCGACACAAATCACATTCACCTTCAAATTGCTTCAATGCAGCTTTCAATGATATCAGATTCAAGAAAGTTTCAGTGATTTTACCAACCTCAAGATCAAACCAGCAATGTAAAACCTTTAGCTCTGGGAATTCTTTAGATTGGGATAAGTGGACAAGAAGACCTTGAGTTAATTTGTTGTTGAAAAACTCGATTGCATCGAAGTCATCGAGATCAGTCAGTATATCTTCAATTGTGGAGTCTTCAGCCCAATATTCATGATAGAATCTCAATATTTTAACCAATAATTTTGCACATTCGGCAAGGTTGTCAGGATGATTCGTGTCAGGGCGAATATTTATTTGCTTCAACCGCAGATTATTAGTTTGAGAAAAAGTTTTTGCAATTATTGTCAAATCTTCCAGTTGCTTTTGCACAATTTCAGTATCTTTTGGTGGTAAAACTGGTTTCTTAGTCGGGGGAGAAGTTTTCTTTATAGCCTCTAACACTTCTCTTCGAAAATACCACCGTCCACTAGGCTTTTCTCCTTCTATTTTTCCCTTTTGAGCGTATCTACGTAGAGTATCCGGCAAAAGTTTAACTATTTCCGCGGCCTCTTTTAGAGGGATTAAGTCTTCTTTCTTTTGTTCCATCAATTAATCTCCTTCTGAGCACCATGGGATTATCGGGACACACTGGGACAAACAAGGAATAATCCCAGCTTGAACCAATCGTGGTTTTTAATAACTCACCTTACTATTAAGTTGTATTGAATTCAATCACATTCTAGGGCAGGGAGAATTAAACCGCAAGTATAGGTCTCGGCAGCCAAGAGAAAACAATAAGCCAGCTTACCGGGGTGCTGGCAGAAAAAGGGGAGAACTTCCCGGAATTTAAAAGTTCCCCCAATAATAAAGGCAGGCAATACAATGACTAAGAAATTGAGTGAAACATTAACTCCTGAAGAAATGGCCAAGAGAAAAGATGACAGTCACTTCTTCAGAACATTTGGTACATTCATCCGTTTGATGAGTGAGTATACCAACTTCTCTTCAATGGGACCGTTTGACTATCACTTTCTAGATGGCCTCTATATTTTGCTCTACAATCCTGTTTTAAAGGAATATGCATTCCCCAAAGGCAGATTTGAAGGCACGCCAGCCCCAATCCCAGATGACTTCCGTATCCGCTTGGTTGCTTTTCTCGACGACTGTGCAACAAATAAGGCTGCATTTTACCGGCGTGACTGGAAGGGTTATGTTTGGGAAACAATTGACGAAAATATCTATATTGAATGTTGCACGAGGCACGGAATTTCGCCAACAGATTATCAAGTTGGGTGGCTGAAATCACAGTACGACGAATCGGGGCATCCGATAAAAAGCGATTAGTTAATCGACTAAGGTAGAGTGGGCACTCAGCGATGGGTGCCCACTACGCCCACAGTAAAAATAAAAAGACATTAAATAAAAGGAGTTAATCAATGACAAAACAATTACCGAATACCAACAGCGATTCTTCTGAAGAAAGGGAGTTTTCTCACGATAAGATGGCTGCACTAATCATGGGCAACACAACTTTTCTAACATACTCTGATACCCACGAAGTGTTGTACTATGATAAATCCTCCGGCATCTATAAACAAAATGGCGAGGAGCTCATTCAGCAAAAAGTCGAGTCACAAATGGCACACCTGGGCTTATCTTCCAAATGCACATCTCATTACGTAAGTGAGGTTACCGGCCACATCCAAAGGTTGACCTATAAACAAAGAAAAGATTTCAACAGGTTCCCGGCTTTTCTGACATTGAAGAATGGGACTTTAGATTTAACAGATCAATTTGTACTTACCCACAGCAAAGAATTTCGTGCAACAATCGCGGTACCAATAATTTACAACAAAGATGCTCAATGCCCGGCAATAACAAAGTTTCTGAATGAAATAGTTAAGCCGGAAGATGTCCCCTTACTTCTTGAAATCATCGGATGGTGCTTGGATGCAGACAGTGGTATGCAGAAATTGGTGATGATGCTGGGGAGTGGTGCTAACGGTAAAAGTACCTTTTTAGAACTCCTCAGGGCATTTATCGGACCTGATAATTGCAGTTCGGTATCTTTGCACCAGCTTACTGAAAATAAGTTCAGCATGGCAGAACTGTACAACAAGTTGGTAAACATCTTTGGTGATCTGCCAGCTAAAGGAATAAAAGATGTTGCCCCAATAAAAATGCTGACAGGGGGTGATGCAATGCAAGCAGAAAGGAAGTTTCAAGACCCGTTTTCGTTCGTTAACAAGGCCAAATTGATATTCTCTATGAATCAACTGCCATCTTTGCCGGAAGACAATCTTGCAATATGGAGAAGGCTAATGCTAATCGACTTTCCAAACCAATTCACAGGAACCGATGCCGACAAGAACCTCCTTGCTAAGTTAACCACAGAAGAAGAGTTGAGTGGTTTGTTAAACCTGGCATTGCAACATCTCAAGGACGTGCAAACAAAAGGGGAATTTTCTTACTTCAGAACGATTGATGAAGTCAGGCGAGAATATCTTCTTAAAACTGACCCGGCATTGGTATTCATCAAAGAACGATGCACTGAGGTCAGCGACAGCTATATCTCAAAAGAAAATATGTACCAGGCTTTTGTCAGTTTTTGCCAAGAGTTGAAACGACCTGCACCGGGTAAGAATCAGTTCGGTGCAAGACTTAAGAGTTTAGACATCGTTAGTGAGAGACAGGATGATTGGGGAATACATGAGTGGGTAGGTTTGAAATTGAAATAACTAAAATAACTGAACTATTGTTATTTTAGTAAATATATAAATTTGATTAATAATTCTCTTAATATAAAAACGTTAGTTAGTTCGGTTAAGGAAGGAAAAGAAAAAAACTGTTTGCTTTTTACACGTTTACGTGTATTATTAATTAGCGCAAAAATAAAAATATTTAGGAGGTTTATCATGCCTGATGGTTATATCTGGAAATGCAACAAGTGTAAGTATTCTGTCACTACTTCAGGGCTCTATTTTTACTACGTTGATAAACTCGGTCAACGTCAGCGATACGGGCACCTCGGCCGGTCTGAAAAAGCTAAAGAAAGTGGCATAAACGGTTTTACAGTTGAGTGGTACTGCTCGAAATGTCAATCATTACGCGAGGCAGTAGTTCTCCAGTTTGATCACCCTCAAAACGGCCCAATAGCAGCATTCATGGAATATTGGAACAACCTGAAATCAGAAAATAAAGATTTTGAAATTGTCTGCCCTAAATGCGGCGCAGAGTTGTTCGATGACCTGAAAGGTTTCCGTTGTCCAAAATGTGGAAAAGGCAAATTCAAGGAAGACGGCCGGTTTATGTCGTAAAGAAAAGGTTATTAAATTTTAAACTCATTAAACTGCAATTTAAATTTGTGGCAACGTGTCAATTGGCTGCTGTAATTAACTAGGTTGCAAAATTTCGGTAGTTAAAAATATTAAATGTGTTTCGGGTCAGTAATGTTTTTAATTATTAAATTTTTAAATTTAAACACAAAAACAATAAAACTAATTATTCGGATAATCAAATATTTATTTGTTTTATTGATTATTCAATATATGATTAAAATAGATTAAATAATCAATAAGGAGTTACACATGAGCAGCAAGAAAAAGAAACCAACCAGCACCGCAAAAGTAGAACCAGTTGTAGAGCAACCGATTGACCCTACACCACAGGATGATGTGCCAACTATTCAGATTGAAGAAGTACATGAGACAGAACCTGAACCAATCGAACAACCTGCTGAACCCGAACCTGTAGTAGAAACAGAACCCAAGGTTGAACCTGTGGAACAAGTGAAAGAGGCCGAACCCGAAAAATCAGCCGATGCCGAACATGTTGAACTGACACCTATTCCCCACATTAAAGCGAAACCCGTAACACTCGTTTCGCTTCATGCAGAACTTGAAGAGCTTCGTAAAGTCGTTGACCAACAGGTAATACAAATCAAGTTATTGATGGCACTACCTGTGCGACAGCGGAATCCACCACTGAGCAACGGCAAGGTGCAGATTCAGGACACAAAAACAGGCAAGATATACCCATCGAAAAACAACGTCTATCAATCGCTTCTGAAAGCAGGTGAACTCGAAGATTTAGTCAAGCAAGGGGTATTTGGTTCCGAGCCGGCCAAGAACAGCTTCGGTTGCTACAATCTGTTCCGAGCTTACCCTAACAGGTTTGTTGAAGTGAAACCTGAAGAAACCAAAGTCTAACAAATATCAATTGTTGGGATTAGGGTATCGGTGGCGATAAGTCATCGGTACCCTTTCCCGTAATTATTTTGAGGGAGGATATTTTAATGAGCATTTCAGCTAATCGAATCATCGAAATAAAAGTAGAGGAAAGCTACAACAGCTTCAATCTATGGCACGATAGAAAGCTTATGGACTTTCTTGATGAAGAAGCGAACTTTTTCAGCAGGTTATCTGACGATGGTTCAGGGGTAAGTGAGGTTTCCATTGAAATTTTAGAGAAGGCAGTGTCTATGTCAGTTGAATTGGAACTTGATGCTGATACCGTTGCTAATCTGAAAAAGGATATTGCATGGGCTAAGACCAACGACCAAGAGTTTGTTCAATACGATTGCTATTAGGAGAGGTAAAAATGAAATTCACACCCGGGAGACTTGTGTGGACTCGCTACATTAATGATTGTGTTGCAGACAATGCCCAATTTGCAAAATTCGTGACGGATAGTCTTGCGCGACATTGCAATGGTGATTGGGGTGAGCTAGATGTTGAAGACAAGCGTAGAAACGACCTAGCCCTACAAGAGGGAGGTAGGTTGTTCTCTGCGTATATACAACATGGCAAAAGGGATTCAAAGGTATGGATTATCACGGAAGCAGACCGTTCTGTTACCACGGTGCTGTTTCCTGAGGAGTATTGATGGGCTATTGGGAAATTATACAAGAATTTGATATGCATTTTGAAGTAAATTCTCTTGTCGAAATAATGAAATTGGTATTGGATATCTACCATTCAAATGCCGAAATGACCGATGAAGAAATTAAAGAGGTTTGCAGATTGATTGGTACTCTTCCAGACGATACGACTTATGACAGAAATAGGAAACCGATATATGGCCAAGAGGGGATTTATTGGATGGTTGAAATTTGCCTTTTTGTTTTTCCTCGGTATTGGGAACGGATGGGATTGGCACAATTTAATTAAGGAGGATTAATCACATGAAAAAGAAAAAGGAAAATAACTGTGAAGTAGAACCAAATGAAGTTTGGGTGGAGACTGAAAAAACAATTGAGCCTTCACCTTATTTTCTGAAATGGTGGCAGGATCTCTCAGTAAAAAGATTTGGTAATAACACCCACTGGTTGGAAATTGCTTTTGAATTAGGGTATGTTTCGAAAAAAATTGATTCTAAGACTGGTGAGATAACATTTGACCCGATCGGATTTGATTATGATGTCCAGTTCGTTAGAAAGTCTCTAGGGATATCCACTGATCAGCCGATTGTTAGGTATGCAGAAATAGGGCAAGACGAATATAAACACGTGATAGATTTACTATTTCATAATGACGGAGACAACAATGGGAAATAAAATTGCAGCGGTTTGGGCAAGGGTGAGTTCTGTTGGGCAACAGGAACTTTCACCTGATGGACAGGTCGAAAGGGTAAAAAAGCGCCTGATTGATCAGGGGTTTACAATTCCTCATGAATACATCTTTAAGGTGGTCTGGACGTCTCTCGACTTGGAATCATGCCCAGAATTTCGGACACTAAAACAACTCATCAGAACCCAAAAGATTAACGCGGTGGGGTTTCTCGATCGCGACCGTATAGAAGCAGTAAGTCTTCAGCGGTTATTGTTTCTTTCTGAATGTAAAGATAATCATGTTGAACCGATTGTTTGCCAGGGTGCGCCTTTTATCAGCGAACCAGAAGGACAATTGGTGGAGTTAGCTCTCGCCCTAGGAAAGGAGCGTAGTGTTTTGAGGGCACAATCAGGGGCTAAACAGGGATTAGAAGATAGGGTTAAGAAAAAAGGACTACCTTCAACGATGAAATCGCCGTATGGATACGATTGGATTGATAATAAACTCGTTCCTAACGAATTTCTTGACAATGCCCGCATTATTTGGGATATGGCTTTAAAAGGGGTTCGTCTGAAGACGATATGTAAGGAACTAACTTCAAGAGGTATACTAACCTCGCATGGAAGATCTTTTTGGTCCCCATCTTCGGTGAGTACAATATTAAAAAATCCAGCATATGCAGGTAGGGTTGCTGCTTTAAGATATGAGGCAGGAACGCCAAAGAAACGGCGAAAAAACACATTCGGGAAAACAAGTGCCAAAGAAAGACCACCTGAACAATGGACGTTTCTTGATGGCCTTGTCACCCAACCTGTTGTTTCAATGGCTCAATATAACATCGTTAGGGATAGATTGGCACTTAACAAGCAGTACGCGAAAAGAAATGCAAAAGGTAATTATCTTCTGCGCGGTTTGATTGAATGCCAAATATGCCACAGGACATATTATGGTGTGCAAAGAACTCGTTATGTGCCTGGATATGTCTGTCAAGGTGCCTGGGCGCAATTATACGGAAAGAGATGCCAAGCTAAACATATATCGTGCCAAAAACTTGATGATGCTGTTAAAGTCAAAGTCCGTAATTTTCTGGAACACCCTGATATTTATATGACCGAAGCTGTCAGCAACATAAAAGACGCGGAAAGAACCAAGTTAAACCTTACTCAATCAGTAGCCGATTTGGAAAAACAAATACGAGAGAATATTATCCACGAGAAAAAAGCATTAAGACTCTTAAGCGAGCAGGCTTTTAAGGATGAGCAAAAATCCCTATTGACGCGTAGAATGTGGTTAGACCAAGAGGTGTCAAAACAGAAGAAAAAACTGGCCGAACTCGACAAAACTCAACTGGATTTGGATTCTGTTGAAGCGGCACGGAAGGAACTTCAAGGTAAACTTGATACTGCCACCGATGATGATTGGCGCACTATTGTGGAGGCATTAAAGGTAAAAGTCTATATGTTCGGTGATGGAACGTGGGACATAGAAATCAATATACCAATTGCGTACAAACCATCAAAGATTTCAAACCGATGGGCAGCACGACCAATGTGACGACAGTTCTTTACGGCACGACATGGGACGATTCTACCTTGCTGGAAGAGGTCAAGCAGACAAACCTGGAAATGGAAAGAAAATACGGTTTCCGACGCCATTTCCACTATGACTGGCAGGAAGTCGCCAAATACAATCCGGATTACCTGGCCTATGTCGAGGGCGAAAAGGAACGACTGGGGGAGAACCATCCGCTGTTCCGGACGCAATACTGCCTGCTGCCGATACATGGCGGCGGCGGATTTTTCTCGTCTTCGCAAAAAGCGCAATTGCAGGGCCGGCATTCCCGAATACATCAGCCGGAAAGCGGGAAAATCTATGTCGCCGGCATCGACCTGGCGGGTGAAGCCGAGGAAATCAACAATTTCAAACTCTGGGCCGCCCAAAAGCGCCGCGATTCGACGGTGATTACCATCGGGGAACTGGATTACACGTCGACCAATAAGATTCAGAAACAGCCCGGGGTCAGAATCGTGGAACATTACCGCTGGACCGGCACAAAACATCCCGAACTCTATACTCAACTCGTTGATATCCTGCGGGTGGGCTGGGAATGTAAGCGGATTGTTGTAGACGCAACCGGCGCCGGGCAGCCGGTGGCTTCGTTTTTAAAGGATGCCATCGGCTCCCATGTCATACCGTTTGTTTTCACCGCGCCGTCAAAATCCTTACTGGGATTTAATCTACAGTCGGCGGTCAATTCCGGCCGGTTGAAAATGTATGCCGGGGACGGCTCGCCCGAATATCAGGAATTCTGGTGGGAAATCGATAATGCGCAGAGTCAATACCGCGCCAGCCAGACATTGCATTTTGACGTTGACCCGGTCAAAGGCCATGATGATTTCCTGATGAGCACGGCATTAGTGGTGGAAGCGGCCAATAATTACGCACCGAGAGAAGCGAAGGGAAAAGCGGGAAAATATTAATTAAAAATCAAGATTCAATACATCAACTCTTTGAATTGAGTACCTCGTAATCAAGAGAATATGGTAATGGGTCTAATTGGAAGGTTATACTAATGATTGAAAATAAATAAAATAAAGTTTATGATTTAGTTTTTGACTAATGGTATCAATAGTGATACCATAATTCAGGTAGGAGCAGGTTCCACGGATAATATAATCAGACAAATGGAACGGAACCCGGCGAATATCAGATTCGCTGACCTGTGTAAAGTATGTGATTATTATTTTGGGAAACCAAGGACAGCGGGAAGTCATTACATTTACAAAACTCCGTGGCAAGGCGACCCTAGAATAAACATACAAAACGATAACGGAAAAGCAAAAGCGTACCAGGTAAGACAGGTATTAAAGGCCATAGATAGACTGGAGACATAACATCATGGTAAAAAAAGCGAAAGTAATTCAGGCTGGAAGAGATTGTTATACCTATCGGGTTACCTGGTCTGAAGAAGACCGGGAATATCTAGGATTATGCGCTGAATTTCCCAGCCTAAGCTGGTTGGCGGACAATCCGGAAGCGGCTTTACGGGGTATACGGGTTGTAGTAGCGGAGGCTGTCTCCGATATGCGCTCCAATAATGAACCGGTACCGGAGCCGCTGGCAACCAAACGTTATTCAGGTATATTTACCGTCCGCACATTGCCGGACGTCCATAAAAGACTGGCGATTCAGGCGGCAGAAGCGCAGGTCAGTATCAACCGGCTTGTCTGCTCAAAATTAGGGATAGAGTAAATTCCAACTTTCATTTTGTCCCTCCTATAGAGACCCATAGAATAATCGCCCTCTGTGCAGTTCCTGCTTATTGCCAACCAAAGGAAACCGGAGTGTTTGAATTTAAATCTTCCTTCAGGAAAAACAAAGGGGGCCTGCTTTCACAGGCCCCCTTCTTTAATGGTTCGACGAGTTAATTTTCTTGCCTTAGTGTCCCAGGGATGACTTCAGAGATTGGTTGATCCAAACAGCAATCGGAACCCCATCACCGAAACCGCCACCGGTAACAGCATCACCTAAAGTATTATTACCGACGGCGCCGCCAACCCACGGCTGGACCATGTTGAAGGTTGACGGTTGGGCCAGGGAGATCGCGAAGTGGTTCTGAGCAGCGTACAGGTTCGCATCATGAAGAAGCTGCTGTACGACAGTGACACTCTGCGCGGCAATAGCATCACTATTGAATTTGGCCATTACCGGGTCGTTAACGAGGATGTAGTTGCTCTGATATCCGGGGGTGAACCTCATGAACTGCCGGAAGATATCAAAGTTGAAACCTAAGATACCCTGATTACGCGCAGACAGAGCATCTTCTTTATGACTCGTCATGACATAACTCTGCCAGCTGGCAGCGTCCATTAACTGGATACTCATATTAATATTAACTGAAGCCAGTTCAGACTGGACGATCTGATACAAGCCCTGATCGGCATCGCTTTCCAGGACGAGATCGGTGTTAAAACCATTGGCGAATCCGGCGGAAGCCAGCATCTGCTTGGCCAAAGCCGGGTCGTAGGTATAGGTGGCCTGGACATCTGCCGGCCAGTCAGGATAGGCATCGCCCCAGCCGCCGATACCCATCTGGTTCTCGGTTAAGGACGCGGGCCACGGCGTGCCGTAACCCTGATAGTATGTCGCGGTAATCGTTTTGATGTCGATTGCATGCTGCATCGCGATTCTGACATTCAGGTTATTGAAAGGTGCTACGTCATTACGCGGATCCAGCGTGTATTCATTGCCCTGCGGTTTTTGTTTCACAACGATTTCCGGGTTGGTTTTCATCATGTTCAAGGCATCTTGAGTCGGCATGGAACCATAGCCGTCAATTTTACCTGTGCGCATGGCGGCCTCACCGGTAGAATTGGTAGGGATGATAAGCATTTTCAAAGTACTGATGTAGGGCAGTTGATTCTTTGTGAACCGTAAATCATGTCCGAAGAAATTAGGATTCGCAATATATGTCGCAGAGCTGGAATCAACAAAGTCGGTTAACATGTACGGGCCGGTACCGATAGCATTGTGCCAGTTTTGCAACTGCGGATTAGCGGAAGTAGTATAAGCCGTCACGGCGTCAGGACATTCAATGGAATTATCAGCGCCGGCAGCTTCCATAATCGTCAGGATCGATGTCGGTCCGACAGCGCCCTGCTTCCAGTTAAAAGTAACGGTGTATTTGTCGGTAGCGACCACCGAAATCAGCGGCGCCCAGCCGGTAACGGAAACATAATACGGGGAGATTGTAAAGCCCATACCCAGGCCTAATAAACGGTCATAGTGGGCTACGACGTCAGAAGCGACGAACTGGCGGGCATACGCCGGCGCGAGATTCTGCCAATAGACATTGTTAGGGAGATGGCAAATTACAGTGTAAGGATTCGGCATC
>Ga0224523_1000678_pt1 | contig 16430 bp, 29 predicted proteins | sample CFST50metaG_FD_182732 | JGI IMG/M metagenome (GOLD analysis project Ga0224523, IMG submission 182732) | Peat soil microbial communities from Stordalen Mire, Sweden - C.F.S.T50 | ecosystem: Environmental > Terrestrial > Soil > Wetlands > Peat | place: Sweden: Norrbotten County, Stordalen Mire...
AGATGGTGATGCCCGGGGATAATGTGAACATGGAGATCAATCTGATCACGCCGATCGCGTGCGAAGAGAAGCTGCGTTTCGCAATTCGGGAAGGTGGCAAGACGGTTGGCTCCGGTGTCGTGACCAAGATCATCCTTGAATAGGTAGACCTGGCGGAGTTTCCCAAAGGACATTAGAAGGGGGCGCAACGTGACACCCAAAATCAGGATTCGGCTCAAGGCCTACGATCACCGCCTGCTCGATCAGTCGGCAGGTGAGATCGTGGACACCGCCAAGCGGACCGGCGCGAAGGTCGCAGGCCCCATCCCGTTGCCGACCAAGATCAACAAGTACTGCGTGCTGCGTTCGCCCCACGTCGACAAGAAGTCGCGCGAGCAGTTCGAGATCCGCACGCACAAGCGGCTGCTTGACATCCTCGACCCCACACAACAGACGCTGGACGCGCTCATGAAGCTCGACCTGTCGGCGGGCGTGGATGTCGAGATCAAGACCTGAGGAAGGCCATGCAGATCGACGTCGTCAATATGGAAGGCCAGAAAGTCGGCCAGATGGAACTGGCCGATGAGGTATTTGGCTGCAAAGTTCGCGAGAATCTCCTATGGGAGTCAGTCAAGGCGCAACGGGCCGCGCGACGCGCGGGCACCCATTCGACGCTCACGCGCGAATTCGTGCGCGGTGGTGGCCGGAAGCCCTACCGTCAGAAAGGAACCGGCAACGCGCGCCAAGGTTCTACGCGCTCACCAAACTTCGTGGGTGGCGGAAAGGTCTTCGGGCCTCACCCGCGCGACTACGAATACACCTTGCCCCGCAAGGTCAAGAAGGCGGCGCTGGCCTCGGCCCTGTCCCTGCGTGCGCAGGAGAAGAAGCTGGTCATCGTCGAGAAGCTGGTCATGGAGACGCCCAAGAGTAAGCGCATGGCCGGTGTGCTCAAGGCACTGGGCGTCGACTCGGCCGTGGTGGTCGATGGCAAGGGCAATGACAATCTGGTCAAGTCGATCCGCAACCTGACCACATTCACCTGCCTGCCGCCCGAGGGGCTCAACGTCTACGACATTCTCATGCACTCCGGTCTGGTCATCGCTAAGGACGTCGTCAAGGCGGTCGAGGCGCGTATCGTGGGCACGGGCGGTGAGGCCACGGCTTAGGAAAGGCAAGTCATGCGCTCCCCTGAAAAAATCATCAAGCGCCCGCTGCTGACCGAGAAGGGCTCCTTTCTCAAGGAGACCGGCGGTCAGCCTGAAGAGGATCTCGATCCGGAGCAGGTCCAGCCTCAGCTCTTGCTCGAAGTGGCGCGCGATGCCAACAAGATCGAAATCAAACACGCGGTCGAGAAGCTGTGGAACGTCAATGTTCTCAAGGTGCGCACTTCGATCGTGCGGGGCAAGCAGCGCAGGGTAGGCCGCCACATCGGTCGGCGCTCCAATTGGAAACGCGCACTGGTCACGCTGGCGGCCGGCCAGAAGATCGATTTCTTCGAGGGAGTCTAGTCCATGGGTCTTCGCACCATCAACCCGACAACGCCCGGTGTGCGCGGCAGGCTCGCGCCCGATTTTTCCGATCTCACACAGGGCAATCAGCCGCTCAAGGCGCTCACCGAGGCCAAGCCGTCGACCGGTGGTCGCAACCACTACGGTCGCGTGACTTCTCGCTTCCGGGGCGGTGGCCACAAGCGTCGCTTTCGCGTGGTCGATTTCCGTCGCGACAAGCTCGGCGTGCCCGCCAAGGTGGCCAGCATCGAGTACGACCCCAACCGCAGCGCACGCATCGCGCTGCTGAACTACGCGGACGGTGAAAAACGATACATCCTGTGGCCGGTCGGGCTCGCGGTGGGGGACACGGTGATTTCTTCGGCCGGCGCTGATATCAAGCCGGGAAACACTTTGCCCCTACGTAACATCCCGCTGGGAACCACCATCCACAACGTGGAATTGAAGGTGGAGGGCCGTGCCCAGATGGTTCGCTCCGCTGGTAGCGGGGCACAGCTCATGGCCAAGGAAGGGCAGTGGGGTCAGGTGCGCTTGCCCTCGGGCGAGGTTCGCCTGGTTCACCTTGATTGCCGGGCCACGGTCGGGCAACTGGGCAACGTCGAGCACAACAGCGTGCACAACGGCAAGGCCGGTCGTACTCGCTGGCTGGGGCGGCGTCCGCACAACCGCGGCGTCACCATGAATCCCGTCGATCACCCGATGGGAGGTGGCGAAGGCCGGTCGTCCGGTGGCCGTCATCCCTGCTCGCCCTGGGGCCAGCTCAGCAAGGGGCTCAAGACCCGCCAAAACAAGAGGACGGATCGCATGATCATCAAGCGCCGGGGAAAGAAGGCGTAGCCATGGCACGTTCAGTCAAGAAGGGCGCTTTCGTGGATCATCACCTGATGTCCAAGGTGATCGACATGCAGGCGCAAAAGGCCAAGAAGGTCATCAAGACCTGGTCGCGGCGTTCCACCATCATTCCCGACATGGTCGGGCTCACCTTCGCAGTACACAACGGGCGCAAGTTTCTGCCCGTGTTCGTGACCGAGAACATGGTCGGGCACAAGCTCGGTGAATTCGCGCCGACGCGCATTTTTCAAACTCACTCTGGGGATCGCAAGGCAGCCGCTGGAGCGGCCACGCCAGGCGCGCCCGCAGCTCCGGGTGCGACTGGGGCTCCAGGTGCGGCGGCGCCCGCGGCGCCTGCGGCTGAAAAGAAGTAGGAAAAGAAAGACGACGAACATGGCACACGCAGTGTTGAGACGGTTTCGGCAGTCACCGCGCAAGGTGCGCATGGTGGCTGACATGATCCGCGGGCGACAAGTGGCCGAGGCGCTGTCTATCCTCAATCTTCAGCCACGCAAGGCCGCCCGGATGTTGTCAAAGGTGCTGAGCTCCGCGGTCGCCAACGCAACCACCAACGACAAGGCCGACGCCGACGCGCTGGTGGTAACCAAGGTGAGTGTCGATCCAGGGCCGACCGAGAAACGCTGGCTGGCGCGATCTATGGGACGCGCCAACCGGATCAACCGCCGAACCTCCCACGTGACCATTGTGGTCGACGTGGCGCAGGAGTAATCGCAATGGGGCAGAAGACACATCCGGTAGGATTTCGCCTCGGTGTCGTCCGGGGCTGGAGTTCACAGTGGTATTCGGAGAAGGACTTCGCGAAGTGGCTGCATGAAGACATCCGCCTCAAGAAGTTCGTGAAGGAGAAACTGGGCCATGCCGGGGTGGCATCGGTCGAGGTCGAGCGCGCCGCCAACAAGGTGAAGATCAACATCTACACCGCGCGGCCGGGCATCGTCATTGGCAAGCGCGGCGCCGGCGTCGAGACTTTGAAGAAAGAAGTCCAGTCGCTCACCTCCAACGAGGTGTTCCTCAACATCCAGGAAGTTCGCAAGGCCGAGACCAACGCGCAGCTGGTGGCAGAAAACGTCGCGACCCAGCTCGAACGTCGCGTGGCCTTCCGCCGCGCCATGAAGAAGGCGGTGCAGACCGCCATGAAGTTTGGCGCCAAGGGCATCCGTCTGGCTTGCTCTGGCCGTCTGGGCGGTGCCGAAATGGCCCGCTACGAGTGGTACCACGAGGGCCGCGTGCCTTTGCACACCCTGCGTGCGGACATTGAATACGGCTTCACCGAGGCGCACACCACCTACGGTGCCATCGGGGTGAAGTGTTGGATCTTCAAAGGCGAGGTCCTTCCGCAACGGTCGGTTCGTCTGGCCTAGGCGCAAGGAGAGGAAACCATGCTGGCACCTGATCGAGTCAAGTGGCGCAAGCAACAGAAGGGCAAGATGCGCGGCGTCTCCAAGGGCGGCGCCTTCGTGTCTTTCGGCGAATATGGATTGCAGGCCATGACCTGCGGCTTCGTGACCGCGCGCCAGATCGAGGCGGCGCGAACCGCGATCTCTCGTCACGTGAAGCGCGGCGGAAAGTTGTACGTGCGCATTTTCCCGGACAAACCGATTTCAAAGAAGCCGGCCGAAACCCGCATGGGCAAAGGCAAAGGCACCCCGGAGGAATGGGTGGCAGTGATTCGCCCCGGCCGGGTGATGTACGAGCTTGAGGGCGTCACCGAAGAGCTGGCCAAACAGGCGTTCCACTTGGCCGAGCACAAGCTGGCGGTTCGCTCGCGGGTCATCGGACGGGAGCACGCGCTATGAAAAGCAAGATTCTGGCGAAGGACCTGCGCGGCAACGATCCGGCTGAGCTGGTGCGTACGCTCAGGAAGTTGGAAGAGGATCTTCTCCAGTATCGGTTGAAGAAGAACACGAACCAGCTCGAGAACACGATGCTGGTGCGCCACACCCGACGGGACATTGCGCGGGTGAACACGGTGCTGGCCGAGCGGCAACGCTCCGTGGCTGCGCCGGCTGCCCCTGCGAAGGAGAAATAGGCCGTGGCCAATCAAGCATCCAGTCCTGCCAAGGCCGACCAGGCCGCAGCCAGCACGCGGCCCGCATCGCGGAAGCGAGAGCTGGTTGGGGTCGTGACCGGCGACAAGATGAACAAGACCCGCGTGGTGACGGTCGAGCGCCGCTTGGCCGACGCCAAGTACGGCAAGTACATGACCAAGCGTGCGAAGTACAAGGCGCACGACGAGAAAAACGAATACCGGGTGGGTGATCGCGTGGTGATTGTGGAGTCACGTCCGCTTTCGCGCCAGAAGCGCTGGCGGGTGGAACGGCTTGTGAAACGAGTCCAGGAAGTTTAGCCCGGCCTGCAGCCAAGAAACGGACGACAGGTTCAGATCATGGTCCAGACGACGACAACTCTCGATGTGGCCGACAACTCGGGTGCAAAGAAGATCATGTGCATCCGGGTGTTGGGTGGCACCAAACGCAAGTACGCTTCCTTGGGTGACATAATCATCGTGTCCATCAAAGAAGCCATTCCCAACGCCAAAGTGAAGAAGGGCGAAGTGGCTCGGGCGGTCATCGTGCGCACCAAGAAAGAGGTGTCGCGTCCGGATGGTTCCTACATCCGCTTCGACGCGAACTCTGCGGTTCTGGTCGACAAGGACAACGAGCCGGTGGGAACCCGCATCTTTGGGCCGGTTGCCCGCGAACTGCGCGCCAAGCGATTCATGAAGATCATCTCATTGGCCCCGGAGGTGCTGTGATGCACGTTCGCAAAGGCGACACCGTGGTCGTGATTACCGGCAAGGACAAAGGCAAACGTGGGCGCGTGCTGCGTATTCTTTCCGCCAAGGGGCGCTTGGTGGTCGAGCGAATCGCCATGGTCAAACGTCACACCAAGCCTACCCAGCGCAATCCACGTGGCGGTATCTTGGAAAAGGAAGGCACACTGGAAGCTTCGAATGTGGCGCTGTGGTGCGGGAAGTGCAGCGCCGGTCGGCGTTGCCGAGTCGACATCAAAGAGGGACAGAAGAAACGGCGCGTGTGCGTGAAGTGCGGGTCGGCAATTGAGTCGGCATAGGCACCAGGGGCAGAAGGAAAATACCGATGGCTGAGCAGAACGACAAACCCGAAAAGGCAGCAGCGGAAAAGCCTCCCAAGGGCGGCAAGCCCGTGCTGACACCCGAGCAAGAGGCGGAGGCCGCGGCCAAGAAGGCTGCGCGCGCGGCAGGCAAGGGCAAACCAGGCAAAGGCGGGGCCGCTGGCGCCGCCAAGACTGAGCTTGCCGCCGAGCGTGTCAAGCGAAGTCAACCGTCACGCCTGCGCAAGCGCTTCGAGAGCGAGCTGCGCACGAGCCTGATGGCCGAGTTGGGCCTGGTCAACGTGATGCAGACCCCCCGCATGGTCAAGATCACGGTGAACATGGGTCTGGGTGAGGCCGTCACCAATCCCAAGATCCTGGACTCGGGCGTCGCAGACTTGGCGCTCATCACCGGCCAGAAGCCAATCGTCACCAAGTCCAAGAAAGCCATCGCGGCTTTCAAGCTCAAGGGCAACCAGAAGATTGGCGCCATGGTGACCTTGCGGCGCGATAACATGTACGAGTTTTTCGATCGTCTGGTCAGCTTCGCGCTTCCACGTGTGCGCGACTTCAAGGGCGTTTCGCCCAAGGGGTTTGACGGCCGGGGCAACTACACGCTCGGGATTCGCGAAGGGAACATCTTCCCCGAGGCGAGCTTCGAGCGCGTGGAGAAATCCAAGGGTATGAACATCACCATCACCACCACCGCGCGCACGGACGAGCAAGGCCGCGCGCTGCTGCGCCACCTCGGGATGCCGTTTAGGAGCTAGCGAAAAATGGCGAAGACCGTCGACATGTTCCCCCCAACCCCCAAGTTTGCGGTTCGGCACAAGAATCGCTGCAAGCAGTGTGGCCGTTCGCGCGCCTACTATCGCAAATTCGAACTGTGTCGTATTTGTTTCCGGCTGCTCGCCCTGCGTGGCGATGTTCCCGGTGTTGTCAAGTCGAGCTGGTAGGTGCCCATGACCGATCCCATTGCTGATTTCCTTACTCGGATTCGTAACGCCATCATGGCGCGACAGGGTGACGTGATGTCTCCCTCGTCCACTCTTAGGGTGCGCCTGGCCGAGTTGCTCAAGGACGAGGGCTACATCGCTGGCTTTGACGTCCGCGACAACTTCAACGGACAGGCCGAGATCGTGGTTCGCCTGCGCTGGCCGCAGCCGGGAACCAACGCCATCACCGGCCTGCGTCGGCGCTCGCGTCCTGGGCAGCGCGTGTACGTCGGATGCGATCGGATTCCCAAGATCCGATCCGGGCTGGGCATCGCCATCCTGTCCACTTCCCACGGCCTCATGACTGATCGGACGGCCCGCAAGGCCGGGGTCGGGGGCGAACTGCTTTGTGAGGTCTGGTAGATGTCGCGCATCGGTCGCAAAGTTATTCCGGTCCCCAAGGGCGTGACCCTCAGCCAAAAAGCTGGCCAGTTCTCGGTCAAGGGGCCGAAAGGTGAATTGGTCAAGAACCTCCCTGCCGGCATCAGCATCAAGCTGGAAGCCGACAAGCTGGTTGTGTCCCGGGCGGATGACTCGCGTGACAATCGCGCGCGCCACGGCCTGGTGCGGGCGCACCTGGCCAACATGGTCAAGGGCGTGACTGAGGGCTGGACGCGCGAGTTGGAGATCAACGGCGTCGGCTATCGCGCTGAGGTCGCGGGTGACACAGTGACGTTCGCGCTGGGCTACGCGCATCCCATCGTCTTCAAGCTGCCCAAGATCATCAGCGCCAAGGTGGAGAAGAATCGCCTGACCCTGTCTTCAGCCGACAAGGATCTGCTTGGCCAGATCGCGGCCAAGGTGCGCGAGCTGCGGCCTCCCGAGCCCTACAAGGGCAAGGGCATCAAGTACGTGGAGGAAGTCATCAAGCGCAAGGTTGGCAAGGCTGCCGCAACCGGCGCCGCGGCAGGCGGGGGCTAGCCTCCAGAACCATTTTCAAGAGAAGAGCGAAGAAGAGGACTCATGGCACGCAACAACAAGATCGAAAGTCGCACGCGCCGGCAGCGCTCGCTGCGCAAGCGGATTTCGGGAACACCGGAACGGCCTCGTTTGGTGGTCTACCGCAGCGCCAAGCATATCTACGCCCAGGTGGTCGACGACTTGGCGGGCAAGACCCTGGTGGCATTCTCCGACCTGGTGGTCAAGAAGAACCCGCCGGCCGATCCGCCCAAGGGCAAGAAGAGGGATCGGGCCAAGCAAGTGGGTTCCTTGGTGGCGAAGAAGTGCCTGGAGAAGGGCATCAAGCAGGTCGTCTTCGACCGTGCCGGCTATCGCTACCACGGTCGCGTCTCGTCGATCGCCAGCGGCGCGCGCGAGGCGGGGTTGAAGTTTTAGGGTCAGAGTGCAAGGGGAAAGATTAGGTTCATCTAGGAGCAAGAATGGCGATTAACTACGAAGAAGTTGGCGAGCTGGTCGACAGCGTCGTCTTCATCAACCGCGTCGCCAAGGTCGTCAAAGGCGGCCGGCGGTTCTCGTTCTCTGCGCTGGTGGTGGTCGGCGATCAGCGCGGGTATGTGGGCGCGGGCTTGGGCAAAGCCAATGAAGTTCCCGAAGCGATTCGCAAGGGCACCGAACAGGCGAAGAAGAGTCTGTTCAAGATTCCCCTGGCAGGCACCACCATCCCCCACGAAGTCAAAGGGACGTTTGGCGCGGGCACCGTTCTCTTGCGACCCGCCAGCCCCGGCACCGGCGTGATCGCTGGCGGCGCGGTTCGACCCGTACTTGAGGTGGCGGGGATACAGGACATTCTCACCAAGTGCATTGGAACCTCGAATCCCCACAACGTCATCCACGCCACCATTGATGCGCTCAAGCAGCTGAGCAGCGCTGCCAATGTTGCCGCGCTCCGGGGCATGCGCTTGGAAGACATCACCTCAGCAGGGTAGGCCATGGCCAAGAAGCTGAAAGTCACCTTGATCCGGAGCGGCATCAACCGCCCCGAGCCACAGAAACTGACCATCTGGCAACTGGGCTTGCGCAAGATGGGGCGCAGCGCGGTCTTGCCGGACAATCCCGCCGTGCGCGGGATGATCCGTTCCGTCGCCCACCTGGTCAAGGTCGAGGCGGCGGAGTAGATCGCGAGAGACAGCCGAAAGGAACCTGGACAATGGGTACCACGTTACACAGCTTGAAGGGACCGCGCGGCTCACGCCGCAATCGGAAACGCATCGGCCGCGGTCCGGGTTCGGGCACGGGCGAACAGTCAGGCAAGGGCGTCAAGGGGCAGAAGGCCCGCACGGGTCACCATGGCGCGCGTCTGGGTTTCGAGGGCGGGCAGATGCCCATGCAGCGCCGGCTGCCCAAGCGAGGCTTCAAGAACGTTTTTGCAGCCAAGACTTTCGCGGTGAATTTGCGCGACCTCGAAGAACGATTCGAGGAGGGTACGGTCACCATCACGGAGCTGCACGGGGTGGGCCTGATTCCGCGGCGCTGCCGCTGGGTCAAGGTGCTGGGCTCGGGAGACTTGAGCAAGAAGTTCGTGGTGAAGGCCAACGCCTTTTCGGCCAGCGCCAAAGACAAGATCGAGAAGAAGGGTGGACGCGCCGAAGTCGTCGAGGGCTGAAGCGTCGCTCAGGAACGGATGAAGTTGATCTCCAGGGAGAACTAAATGGCCTCTGGCTTTCAAAATATGGGGAAGATCCCTGAGCTGCGGAGGCGCATCTTCTACACGATTGGGCTCCTGGCGATTCATCGCATCGGCGTGGTGGTGACCACACCGGGCGTGAACGCGAGCGTGATGAGCAAGATCGTCAACCAGGCCTCGGGCACCTTCCTGGGCCTGTTCAACATGTTTTCGGGCGGCGCATTGGAGAAGATGTCGATCTTCGCCCTGGGCATCATGCCCTACGTCAGCTCGTCAATCATTTTGCAGCTCCTGACCGTAGTCATCCCCAAGCTCGAGCAGATTCAGAAGGAAGGCGAGATGGGGCGGCGGAAGATCAACCAGTACACTCGCTACGGTTGCATCATCCTGTCGTTCATCCAGTCCTTCTTCATCGCGCGCTGGCTGGTGTCGAACAACTCCGCCTACGGCCATCTGGGCGAGGTGGTGCCTGACCCCAATTGGCACTTTTACCTGCTCACCATGTTGTCGCTCACCACGGGCACGGCCTTCATCATGTGGCTGGGTGAACAGATCACCGAGCGCGGCATCGGCAACGGCATCTCACTTATCATCTTCGCCGGCATCGTGACTGATATTCCCGACGCACTGGCTCGCCTCTGGCTGCGCGCCAAGGACGGCAACATCACTGCGTTCTCCCTGGCCCTGATGGCGCTTATCGTGGTGGTGGTGGTGGCCGTCATCATCTTCTTCGAGCGCGGCCAACGCCGCATTCCCGTCCAGTACGCCAAACGGGTGGTGGGACGGAAGATGTTTGGCGGACAGTCGACCCACCTTCCGCTCAAGGTCAACACATCGGGCGTGATCCCGCCCATCTTTGCGTCGTCGATCTTGATGTTCCCGCAGCAGGTCGCTTCCTTCTGGGACAATCCCATCGCCAAGGCGTTCTCTGATGCGCTCCACCCGGGCGATTGGCGCTACGGTGTCCTCTACGTCGGCTTGATTGTATTCTTCTGCTACTTCTACACGGCCGTCACCTTCAATCCGGTCGACGTGGCCGACAACATGCGCAAGTACGGCGGGTTCGTCCCAGGTATCCGTCCGGGCAAGGCCACGGCCCAGTACATCGACAAGGTTCTGACTCGCATTACCGCGGGCGGCGCCATCTACGTGTCTGCCATCTGCGTGCTGCCCACGCTGCTGACCACCAACATGGGCGTTCCATTCTATTTCGGCGGCACGGGCCTCATGATCGTGGTCGGTGTCGCGCTGGACACGGTTCAGCAAATCGAGTCCCACCTCATTACGCGCAACTACGAGGGCTTTACCGGGCCCAAAGGACCGCGCATCCGCGGACGGGGCGGACGCGTGACGGCTCCGGTAGGCGGCTGAGCTTGCGGCTTGTCAGGACTCACGCTCATGACCACCCTTTGCGCACTCAGCGCTCGCTGTGCCAGCGAGATGCCCAGCAACACGATGAGGCGGATGTGAAGGGGATCCAGCTCAAGTCGGCGGCTCAGATCGCTAAGCTGCGCGAGGCGAACCTGGTGGTGGCTGAGGTTCTGGATGTTCTGGCTGCGGCGGCCGCGCCGGGCGTGAGTACGTGGGAACTCGATCAGCTTGCGGTGAAGCAGCTCAAGCACCTCAAGGCTGAGTCGGCTTTCCTGGGCTACCGGGGCTATCCCGCGGTCCTGTGTGCGTCCCTGAACAACGCCATCGTGCACGGCATCCCACGCAAGGACTTGGTGCTCAAGGACGGCGACATTCTTTCTTTGGACTTCGGCGCCTTCAAGGACGGATGGTGTGGTGACTCAGCCAGGACGCTCGAGATGTGCCCGATCTCGCCACAAGCGCATGCCCTGGTCGAGGCGACCCGGGAATCGCTCGACAAGGCGATAGCGCGGTGCGGAATTGGGCAGCGTTTGGGAGACGTGAGCTGGGCGGTTCAGAGTCATGTCGAGGCACGTGGTTTTTCCGTCGTACGGCAGTTCGCAGGGCATGGTATAGGGCGGCACATGCACGAGCCGCCCCAGGTCCCCAACTACGGCGAAGCCGGCAAGGGCCCCCGCCTTATGGTGGGGATGGTTATTGCGGTTGAGCCCATGGTGAACCAAGGTAGCCCCGACGTGGTAATCGAGGACGATGGGTGGACTGCGCTTACCAAAGATGGTAGCCTTTCGGCCCATTTTGAGCACTCGGTGGCAATCACCGAGAACGGCCCGATGGTTTTGTCACGGGCGTGAAACGGGGCAAGGTCTATGAAGGTCAGAGCATCAGTGAAGAAGATCTGCGACAAGTGCAAGATAATCCGCCGCCGCGGGGTCGTGCGCGTCATTTGCGAGAATGCGCGCCACAAGCAGCGGCAAGGCTAGCCAGGATGAGAGCAGGAAAGGAAACCGCATGGCTCGTGTAGCAGGCATCGATCTTCCCCGAAACAAGCGCATGGAATATGCGCTGACGTATATCAACGGGATCGGGAGGACCAAGGCACGCGAGATCCTAAAGGCATCCGGTGTGTCGCTCGACAAGCGCAGTGATACCTTGGACGACAACGAAAGTCGCCGCATCCGCGAGGTCATCGAGCAGATGGGCCTGAAGATCGAAGGCGATCTGCAGCGCGAGATCTCGATGAACATCAAGCGCCTAATGGATTTGGGCTGCTACCGCGGGTTGCGTCACCGACGCAGTCTGCCGGTTCACGGCCAGCGGACCAAGACCAACGCTCGCACCCGCAAGGGACCGCGCAAGGGACAGATGATCAAGCGCAAGACCGAGGGTACGGGAGCCTAGAAGCGAATCGGTCGGGCGTCTTCGCCAGAGGAGACAGCGGCCGCAACCAAATGAGAGAGACGAGACGGACGGAACATGTCGACTGACCAACCAGTAGTAGTCAAGCCAAAGGCCAAGGCCAAGAAGGCCAAGAAGAGCATCCAGAGCGGCATCGCGCACATCACGGCGTCGTTCAACAATACCATTGTGACCATCACCGATGTGTCCGGGAACGTGGTGTCGTGGTCGTCTTCGGGCGTGAAAGGATTCAAGGGCTCGCGCAAGTCGACGCCCTTCGCGGCCCAGCTGGCGGCCGAGGACGCCGCCCACAAGGCCATGGAGCACGGGATGAAGTCCATCAACGTCTTCATCAAGGGGCCCGGTTCGGGGCGCGAGTCGGCGCTGCGCGCACTGGCTGCCACCGGCTTCAAGATCAATCTCATCCGCGACCTGACCCCGATTCCCCACAACGGTTGCCGGCCGCCCAAGCGGCGCCGGGTCTGATGCAATTGTTTTCAAAGTCCCAGAGTCAAGCGAAAGCACGAGGAAGGTAACTCAGAGATGGCGAAGTATTCCGGTCCCGTTTGTCGCCTCTGTCGCCGTGAGGACGTGAAGCTGTTCTTGAAAGGCGACCGTTGCTATACCGACAAGTGTGGCTACGAGAGGCGCGCCTATGCGCCCGGGCAGCATGGACAGGCCCGCCGTAGGAAGCTGTCCAACTACGGCTCTCAGTTGCGCGAGAAGCAGAAACTGAAGCGCATGTACGGGTTGGCTGAGCGGCAGTTCCGTGGCTACTACCACAAGGCCACACGCATGAAGGGCGTGGCGGGCGAGAACCTGCTGCAACTGCTGGAACGTCGTCTCGACAACGTGGTCTACCGCTTGGGTTTTGCCTCCGATCATGCGGAGGCGCGCCAGCTCGTCCGCCACGGACATTTCGTCGTCAATGGCAAGAAGGTCAATGTGCCCTCGTTCCTTTGTTCCGCCAACGACAGCGTGGCGGTCAAGGAGAAGTCCCGCAAGGTGACCCGCATATTGGAGAACCTAGGGGCTGTCGAGCGCCGGGGCGTGCCCAAGTGGCTGCAACTGGACAAGGATAGTTTTCAAGGCAAGCTCGCTACGCTGCCCGCGCGCGAGGACTTGACCATGGCCATTCGCGAGCAGCTCGTCGTCGAGCTCTACTCGAAGTAGATCACCCCGCCCACCAGGATTTCAGATAGGAGAACAGAATGTCGACCGCGAGTTCACCCACTGTGGCGGCGTCTCAGCCAGCGTTTGTTGCGAAGAATTGGCGCGATCTCATCCGCCCGCGCAACCTGGACGTGGATACAGAGTCGCTGACCGATACCTACGGGAAGTTCACCTGCGAGCCGTTGGAACGGGGCTTCGGCACCACCATCGGCAACGGGCTTCGGCGGGTGCTGCTCTCGTCTCTACAGGGCGCCGCCATCACGGCTATCAAGATTGAAGGCGCTGTGCACGAGTTCACCTCGCTGCCCGAGGTGGCCGAAGATGTCACCGACATCGTGCTCAACCTGAAAGAGGTCATCATCCGTTCATTGGATGGCAAGCCGCGCACCCTGCGACTGGACAAGGACGGCGCGGGCAAGGTGACCGCGCGGGACATCCAGTGCCCGGAAGGCATCGAGATTCTCAACCCCGACCGGCTCATCATGACCTGCTCCAAGGGCGCCAAGGTGCGCATGGAGATCGAGATCGCCACGGGCCGTGGCTACGTGCCGGCCGAGCGCAACAAGACGCCGACCATGGGCGTAGGGACCGTCCCCATCGATTCGTTGTTCTCGCCCATCCGCAAGGTGAACTTCGCCGTTACCAACGCGCGCGTAGGACAGCAGACTGACTACGATCGTCTGACTCTGGAGGTATGGACCAACGGCACGGTCAAGCCCGAAGACGCGGTGGCCTTTGCCGCCAAGATCTTCAAGGACCAGCTGACCATCTTCATCAACTTCCAGGAAGGCGCCGAGCCGGCCCCCGAGGCCACGGTCACCGAAGAGCAGCAGAAGCTCAACGAGAACCTGTGGAAGTCGGTGGACGATCTGGAACTGTCCGTGCGTTCGGCCAACTGCCTACAGAACGCGAACATCCGCTGCATCGGCGAGTTGGTGCAGCGAACCGAATCAGAAATGCTGAAGACCAAGAACTTTGGGCGCAAGTCGCTCAAGGAGATCAAAGAGATCTTGGCCAGCATGGGTTTGTCATTGGGCATGAAACTGGAAGGCTGGCCGGGAGACGGTCCGCCCAAGAAGGCCTGATCGACAGGCCGCCCCCACCAGCCAACTTCACCAGCTGCTAGGCGAACATGCGACACAAGAGAGCAGGACTGCACCTTTCTCGGACTCCGGCCCACCGCAAGGCTTTGTTTTCAAACCTTGTGGCGGCCCTATTGACCTACGAGCGCATCCGGACTACGGAAACCAAAGCCAAAGAGGTGCGTCGACTCGCGGAGCGGGCCATCACCTGGGCGCGTCGCCTGGGCCCTGTGCTGACCAAGAAGCCTGAGAAGCGCACCGATGAGGAAAAGGCACGCGTGGTGCATGCGATGCGCATGGCCTTGCGGGCGATTCGTGACCGGCAAGCCGTGCTCAAGCTGTTCGAAGAAATCGGACCGCGTTTTCTCACGCGCCATGGGGGCTACACCCGAATCATGAAATTGGGGCCGCGTCCTGGAGATGCGGCGCCCATGTCGCTGCTGGAGCTGATCCCGGGGGAGGGTGAGGCCAGCAAGCCTGAACCCAAGCCAACCCAAGAAAAGGGGAAGGCCAAGCCCACGCCCAAGAAGGAGCCAGCCGAAAAGGGCAAAGCCAAAGAGACAACCGGTCGGCCCAAGAAAGTCGCACCCAAGGCGGCGGCACCCAAAGGCGGGGTCAAGAAGGAATCAGCGGCCCGCGCCGGCAAGCCGTCAGGGGCCACGACCCGGCGCGCACCGCGCGGCCGCAAGGGCGGCGGCGAGTAAGGGATCGTCGCAGGCCCGGCCTGTTTCCGAACCGGAAAGCTAGCTCTCTCACCACAGAGAGCACAGAGAACACAGAGGCCGGAAGGATGGGGTTCGGACCGGACAGGATCCGACCCTTTCTTCCTTCCGGTCCGGCTCTGTGATCTCTGTGCCCTCTGTGGTGAAAAAGTTGGCTACTCTGCGGTTGACAGCGCAACACGGGCGGGGGTAACACGACGCCATGGGTGTGTCAGCGACTGACTTGCCTGGGCTCGGGAGTTCCTTCGCGTTGTCGCTTGTGTCCCTGGCATTCGTCTGCCTGTTGGCGTACGTGGCCTTGCGATGGTTTTCGCGGCGAGGCGCCGGCCGCAGCGAAGGTCCGGTACGCATCCTGGCTCGCTGCCCGCTCGAACCTCGGCGTGCCGTCTATCTCTTGCAGGTGGCCGGCCGCTGTTTTCTCGTCGGGGTAGGAGACGGGCCGATGTCGTTGCTGGCCGAGATCGATGCCACAGCCGTGAAGAGCGAAATTGGTGCGGGGGCGACTGGTCCGACTGGTCCACGATTCGTCGACGTGCTGTCTCGGTTTACCGGGAGGTCGAAGCCGTGAACGCGATGCTGCTCGGGACAGCCGCTGCGGCCGATGCGGGCCTGGCCTCGCGGCCGCTCGTGCTGCTGGTCGTGGTAGCTGCGCTTTCCCTGCTGCCGTTCGTTCTGTTGCTGATGACCAGCTTCGTGAAGATCGCGGTGGTTCTTTCGGTGCTCAAGAGCGCCCTCGGTACGCCCCAGATTCCGCCTGCCCAGGTGGTCACCGGGGTGGCGCTGATTCTCACTCTGTTTGTGATGGCCCCCACCGGCATGCGCATGTTCCAGGCAGTCGAGCCGCTGCTCGGCCAGGGCGCGGGCGCGGACTTGCTCAGCGGACGAACGGCAGAGGCCTTGGCCGCGGCCACCGCCAAGGCCAAGGAACCTTTGCGCGAGTTCTTGCTCAAGAACGTCGGCGCGCGGGATCGGAGCGTCTTTCACAGCCTGGCCCTGCGCATGCGCACGGCGGAGGAACGTGTCGGGATTTCCGATCGCGACTTCTTGGTCGTGATGCCTGCGTTTCTGACATCTGAGCTGCGTCGAGCGTTCGAGATCGGGTTTCTGCTCTTCGTTCCCTTCCTGGTCGTCGACATGGTGATCGCCAATCTGCTCTTGGCGCTGGGCATGCACATGCTCTCGCCCACCACCGTGTCGCTGCCTTTCAAGTTGCTGCTCTTCGTGCTGGCTGATGGCTGGCAGCTTCTCTTGCGTGGCTTGGTGGAATCCTATGTTTAGTGCCGTGGGCAGCGAATTGATCCTGCGGGCGGTGCGCGAGGGGCTGCTGCTGGTGATTCTGGTGTCAGCGCCACCTCTTCTGGCCAGCTTGGCGGTCGGGTTGATTGTGGGCATCCTGCAGGCCGCGACTCAGATCCACGAGCAAACCCTGGTCTTCGTGCCCAAGTTGCTGGCCGTGGCGCTTGTTCTGATCGCCATGGGGCCGCTTCTCGGCGCCCAGGTGCTGCGCTTCACCCAGGCGTTGCTGCTGGCCATCCCCAGCATTCACTGATCGCCGTCATGCCGCCCGACCTCGAACCGGCCTTGGCTTTTTTCGCCCTGGGCAGCGCGCGCACGCTGCCGTTCGTGTGGCTGATTCCGGCTTTCGGAGGTCCGAGCCTGCCTGCGCGGGTAAGGCTGGGCTCTGGGCTTTGCGCTCT
>Ga0224523_1000679_pt1 | contig 16430 bp, 17 predicted proteins | sample CFST50metaG_FD_182732 | JGI IMG/M metagenome (GOLD analysis project Ga0224523, IMG submission 182732) | Peat soil microbial communities from Stordalen Mire, Sweden - C.F.S.T50 | ecosystem: Environmental > Terrestrial > Soil > Wetlands > Peat | place: Sweden: Norrbotten County, Stordalen Mire...
TTAATCAGCAATTCCTTCGGGAACTACTGGAAAATAGCGGCAGGCCTGATTGCCATCCTCTTCGGTCTGTATTCCATGAACCTGCTGCCATTCAACCTACCCGGATTTTCCATCAAAACAAATCAAGCCCGGCAGGGAATTTTTTCAGCGATCCTCTTCGGACTTGCCATTGGAGGGTTATCCACCGCATTGAATTCATGCTGTAACCCGATTTTCCCGGTCATTCTTGCAGCTTCTTTCGTGAAGGGAAGTGCATTATGGGGATTGATGATGCTCACTGCATTTGCCTCCGGCTACGGATTGCCCCTGGCGGCAGCAATTGTTGGATTCGGACTGGGACTGGGAAAGATTTCAAAATCCTTATCCGTCATCGGAACCATTGTAACTTATATCGGAGGTATCACCTTATTGGTATTGGGATTTTATCTTCTGATTACCATTTAAAAATGAACACGCACTTTCTTACAGGTACCATAATCGGCGTCATCCCACAAGTCTCCACTGTATGGAGCTCGCGTGATTCGTGGGAAACAATTAAAATCCGTTGGTCGGTTGGCCGGATGGACTATAAAATAGAACCGGGGATTTACGCAATTGGACAACCTGCAGAAAGTTCCCCTGTTTTTGTGACAGCTAATTTCAAACTGAGCTTTGATCATGTGCGTCGTGCACTGAACAACATGGATGCCTGGTTACTGGTGCTTGATACTAAAGGAATCAATGTTTGGTGTGCCGCCGGGAAAGGAACGTTTTCGACAAAAGAATTAATCCGGCAGATCAATCTTGTCGGACTTGAAAAAATCGTGAACCACCACAAGGTGATCGTTCCCCAATTGGGAGCCGTCGGGGTTTCCGCTCATGAGATAAAAAAAAATACCGGTTTTTCTGTCATTTACGGGCCGGTGAGAGCGGAGGATATTCATGAATTTATGGAAGCCGGCATGAAAGCGACAACAGAAATGCGTGCCGTTAAGTTTTCAACCTGGGACCGGCTGAAACTGATCCCGGTTGAACTGGCAAATGGAAAAAAGTACCTGGTTCTTGTCCCCGCCATATTCCTTATTCTTTCGGGACTGAATAGGAAGGGATATTCTGTTGACCGGGCCTATCAAGATGGATTAAGATCGGTTTTCATCCTGCTTATCGCCTATATTACAGGATGCGGAATTACCCCGATTTTATTGGCATGGATACCCTTTCGCAGGTTCGCACTCAAAGGGCTGCTCACTGGCTGGCTGGCTGCATTCATCCTGGCTTATTTCCATTTTCTCGGGCAGGGAACCATTGAAATCATTTCATGGTTTTTGATGATCGGGAGCTTATCTTCATTTCTTGCGATGACGTTCACAGGAACCACGACATTCACCTCACTTTCGGGGGTTCAGAAAGAAATGAAAACAGCCGTTCCCGCGCAGATCGGGATGGCAGGGTTGGGAGTCATTGCCTGGATCGTTTCAAAATTTATCGCCTCATGAACGGATTGGTATATCTTAAAAATGTTGTTACCCTTGAGTTGGATCAGGAGAAATGCAACGGCTGCCGGATGTGCACCATTGTTTGTCCTCATGCTGTTTTTGCAATCGAGAATAAAAAAGCTGTGATCGTAAATAAAGATTTTTGCATGGAATGCGGCGCCTGTGAGAAAAATTGCCCTGAAAATGCAATTTCCGTGCGTTCAGGCGTGGGATGCGCGGCTGGCATCATCAACGGAATACTGAGAGGAACAGAACCAACCTGCGACTGTTCTGGGCCCGGAAGCAGCTGTTGTTAAATTTATTTTGTCACTCTGTGACTTTGTAACTATACTTCTATGGTACTTGATACAAGAAGACTAAAGACTCTCGACCGTTTTCTTACACTATGGATCTTCCTGGCCATGTTCATTGGGGTATTCGCAGGATATTTTTTCCCGGGGATCAAAGATTTCTGGGGACAATTTCAGGTGGGTACAACAAATATTCCAATTGCCATAGGGCTGATCCTGATGATGTATCCTCCGTTGGCTAAAGTCAGGTATGAAGGACTGGGCGATGTTTTTAAAGACGTGAAAATCTTGTCCTTCTCCTTAGTTCAAAATTGGATCATCGGTCCATTGTTGATGTTTCTGCTATCGGTCATTTTTTTACGGAATTACCCGGAATATATGGCTGGGCTGATCCTGATCGGACTTGCACGTTGCATTGCCATGGTGATTGTATGGAACGACCTGGCAAAAGGCGACCGGGAATATTGTGCCGGACTAGTAGCCTTTAACTCCATCTTTCAGGTGCTTTTCTTCTCGTTCTATGCCTGGATTTTTCTCACGGTATTTCCTTCCTGGCTTGGGTTAAAGACGTTCAAAGTTGATATTACCATCGTACAGATAGCGAAAAGCGTTTTCATCTACCTCGGCATCCCTTTTCTTGCCGGAATCCTCAGCCGTTTTAGCCTGATCAGAATAAAAGGAAAAGACTGGTATGAGCGGAAATTTATTCCACGAATCAGTCCGGTAACGATGATTGCATTGCTTTTCACCATTATAGTGATGTTTTCCCTGAAGGGTGAATTTATTGTAAAGATTCCGTTGGATGTCCTCAGAATTGCCATTCCGCTGGTGATCTATTTTGTAGTGATGTTTATTGTTTCTTTTTTTATCGGGAAGAAGATCAATGCCGGGTATGAGAAAACGGCGACCCTTTCATTCACCGCGGCCAGTAACAATTTTGAACTCGCCATTGCGGTTGCTGTGGCGGTTTTCGGCCTGAATTCAGGGGAAGCGTTTGCAGCCGTGATCGGGCCGCTGGTTGAGGTCCCGGTGCTGATCAGCCTCGTGAGCCTGGCGTTCTGGTTTAAGAAAAAGTATTTCATTACTACGTAACGCGTGACGTGAGTCGCTATTTCCCTGTGGGTTTACGCTTTTTCCTGCTCCTCCACCATGCCTTCAGTTTCTTCCATAATAACGGGAGAAACGGTAAAATGACGCCGGTCCATAACCATTGTTTATTATCATTGATAAACTTTCCGACCGATTTCCAAAACTTGCCTTTTACAAAAATAAATACTTCACCTTCATAAACCGGAAAGTCCTTGTATCTTCCGCTATCAAGGATGCTGACATACATTTTTAACTTATGCTTTCCGGCTTGCTTTGCAATTACCGACCAATCCCATTCAGTATAAGTGCTATCTGTCATCTCTACGATTTGTTCCGGATGACCATTTAATAATTTTATAGTAAAGCTGGAATCATCTGAAACCAAGCGGGCTGTCATAACTTTCGAAATCCTGATCGTTTCCCGCTGGACAGAATGATTGGTAAAGGAAGGTATGGTGGCCTTAATCGTTTCCCTGGAAATATTTTTCGATATGATTACATTAAAGCTGTAAGGAGTATCCATTTTCATGGTATCATACTTCCGGTAATCGATCAATCCTTTGATATATGTTGTGTTAATGGTTTGATTGTCCGGAGCAACCAGTTGATAATTTTGTTGTACGGTTGCGTTATGCGGATCAATCTTCAGCGTATTGATTATCGTATCCGTCAGCAATCGTTCAAGCGCAAGTTTATCTTTAGTAGGAGATACGGTTTTAAGGGATTGTTTATCGTATGAACTACCGCATCCCAGAAAGATTAAAAAGATGATTGAAAAAAAAGGATTTTTCATATCTTAATAAAATTACAACATAATCATCAGGCTAATCTATGTACCCTATTGTGGTTAATTTTTTTGCCCCAATAATTAATTAAGATATTTTATATTATAGCATAATCAGATTAACAAATATACAGAAAATATTTATTTTCCTTTAAGATAATACAGAAATATTAATTATTTCGTAGAATCACATCAGAAATTCCAACCTTGATTTTCCTGTTCCTTTTCCCTATCTTTGTTTCATGCTAATGCCAGGGTTTCAAACCCTGAAAAATGAAAAGACTATTTACGTCACGGATGTACATCAGGCTTTTTACAGCAACCTTTGCAATTGTGTTTTTTTCAGGATCTGTAAATAGCCAGACCTATTTCCGAAGCGGTATTTTCCTTCACCACTCCACAGGTCAGAATATCTGGGGGCCGAACGGAAGCAGCACCAGCGTTCCGAAGGAGATGGAGAATTACAATACGTTACATGGTTATAACGGTGCAGGCGCAGTGACCATGAACGAGGAATGGTGGTCGCCTCCCGACAATGAATGGGTCACCCAGCACGCCTTCTTTGAAGATCCTGATTCCATTACTGGCATCGGGTATTATCTGTCCGGCAACCGGATCATTGTTATTAAATCCTGTTTCCCGTCTTCTGCTATGAGCGGGGCCGGACTCCCCGATGATACCATGTCGCCCGATATGAAAACCGTGATAAACTACAAATGGCACTGGCGGCATATCGTTAAGGTCATGAAATCACACCCGCAAAACTTTTTCGTGATCTGGACCAATGCGCCCCTGGAACCCAATAGCACCAACGCTGACGAAGCGGCACTGTCAAAATGGTTCTGTTCCTGGGCAAAAGACACTCTGGCCGAGGGACTCGACCCGGTTTTCGGCATTTTCCCAGATAATGTTTATGTCTTTGATTTTTTTCATAAACTCACTGGCCCAAACGGGATGATGCTTTCACAATATGCATCCGGATCCGGTGACAGCCATCCAAATGCAGCAGCAACCGCCCTTGTGGCACCGCAATTCGTACAGGAGATCTTTGATGCTGCGATCGGATATGAATCTGTATTTGGAGTCGTGCCTTCTCCCGGAGATATACATCTCCGCATATCAGCCTCCCCCAACCCGTTCGGTAATGAAACTCTTGTAACTTTTACCTTTCAGCAGGATCAGCCGGCCTTTTTGGACTTGTTTGATATAACCGGAATGCATATTCTTTCTCCCTGGAACGGGAACAAAAAAGGAACCTACTATCTCCGGCTTCAGGGGAATCATCTTTCCGCAGGGACCTTCCTCCTTCGATTATCTGATGGCAAAACCGTTCACACATTGCGGCTGATTCATAAATGATCCTGCACGGAGTCATTTTGAGATTTAATGTTTTATAATCTGAAGTAATAGTATAGACTCCTGTTTCAATGGTAAAAATAGAAATGAGGTCTAATAATGAGTAATTACAGAATTGAATTATTGAATTACTCATTACTCATTAAAAACAACGCAACGAATAAAAAGAAAGACACAAGCAGGAGTAGGATAAAATGTATTAACCAAAAAACAAATTATTCAGAAAATGCCAAAATCTTGTGTCTTTCATATTTTAATGCATGAAACCATGCTTTATCTGATCATTTTTTAAGAATTCCATTAAACAGCATTTTCAACAACTTATCTATACGCGGTTCAATGTCCTGTCCTTTCTTTCCCTTAATGTACAACGGGATCTCAAAGCCCTTCATGGAAGTTACAATGGCTAAGGAAGCAAGAAAAGGATCTTCGATGCGGAAAACGCCTTTTTCAATCCCTTCCTCTAGAATTCCCTGCACGGTAGCTATCTCTTCCTGGTCGTATCCATACCGGATGCGTTCAATAAATTCAAATTGCGCCAAATATTCATTTTTAACCGCATTGTAGAAATTGAGCATGCTTTCGAATCCCTTCATGCGAGTGATGATATAAGCTTTTAATTTTCCCTTGTGATGCTTTTTCCCGTTCACCGCTTTCTGCAGCTTTGATTTCAGGAGGATCACTTCCTGTTCAAGAACAGCCTGGAAAATCTCTTCTTTATTGCGGAAGTAATAATAAATTGAACTCTTTCCTTTGCCTAATGCCAGCGCGATGTCATCCATAGTGGTCTTCTTGTAACCATATTTACTGAAAATGTCGCCGGCGGCATTCACAATGGATTCTCTAATATTGTCCTTTTGGATCAAGGTGCGAAAAGATTTCGACGATTTGACTAAAATCGTCCAAAGATACAAAATATTTTCATGATTCCTATTTTTACTGTTTTTTTGGGAAGGGGAGTTCTTTTTTTATGAGGTTGACATGAAGGAAGTCATCGTAACGCATCACGCATCACAAGGCACGAATTTTTCTCCGTTTCTGCTGATAATTCAAAAAATACAAATAACTTTGCCTGAATACTTTAACCATTTCCAACTCTTATGGAACCTACTCATATTGAACATCTTGGTATTGCTGTAAAGAGCCTTGATGAAAGCATTTCCTGTTTTGAAAACCTTCTTGGGATCAAATGTTATGCGATCGAAGAGATTAAAGACCAGAAGGTAAAGACGGCATTTTTCAAAATCGGACAAACAAAGATCGAATTGCTCGAATCAACAGATCCTGAAGGCCCGATCGGGAAATTCCTGGAGAAAAAAGGGGAAGGCATCCACCACCTGGCTTTTGCTTTTGATAATGCCGATCAGGCATTGAAGACAGCGGAAGAAAAAGGGTTTATACCCATCGATAAAGTTTCCCGGAAGGGAGCAGAAGGGATGAACATCGGATTCCTCCACCCCAAATCTACCCATGGTGTACTGATCGAATTCTGCAGCAAATAGAACCATACTAATTCCGGCTTTGTAATGGTTGCTTTTAAGATACCTGTAAAAATAAATATTTCTGAAAAATAAATTGAAAGGATGCCTGTGACGGTTATCCTTGCTTAAACATAACTCAAAATGACTCACGAAAACAAAATCAAAGAATTGCTGGGAAAACGCGAACAAGCTAAGCTGGGCGGAGGCGAAGAACGTATAAAGTCGCAGCATAAGAAAGGGAAATATACCGCCCGTGAACGTATTGAGAAACTCCTCGACGAAGGCAGTTTCGAAGAATACGATATGTTTGTATCGCACCGCTGTACAAACTTTGGGCTCGAAAAAGAAGTTTATCTGGGCGATGGCGTGGTCACCGGCCGCGGAACCATCGACGGGCGGGTTGTATTCGTATTTTCCCAGGATTTTACCGTGCTGGGAGGTTCACTATCCGAAACCTTTGCAAAAAAGATCTGTAAGGTAATGGATCAGGCTTTGAAAGTTGGCGCTCCTCTGATCGGGATCAACGACAGTGGCGGGGCAAGGATTCAGGAAGGCGTTAATAGCCTGGCTGGCTATGCCGAGATCTTCATGCGAAACATTGCTGCATCCGGCGTAATCCCGCAAATATCTGCGATCTTCGGGCCCTGCGCAGGAGGCGCTGTTTATTCACCGGCGCTCACCGACGTCATCATCATGAGCGACAAAACCAGCTACATGTTTGTGACCGGGCCGAAAGTAACGAAAACAGTAACTGGCGAAGATATTACCACTGAAGACCTTGGCGGCGCCACGATCCATGCTACCAAATCCGGTGTGGCGCATTTCCGAGTTGAAAACGAAGACGAAGGTCTTCTCCTGATCCGGAAATTGTTGGAATACCTTCCCCAGAATAACCTGGAAGATCCCATCGTGACCGAATGTACTGACCCGATCGACCGGATCGAGGATGCCATGAACGAGATCATCCCGGAAAATCCAAACCAGCCCTATAATGTCAAGGATGTGATCTATCTTATTGTAGATGACCGTGAATTTTTAGAACTTCATCAGCATTATGCAAAAAACATTGTCGTTGGATTTGCAAAATTCAACGGGATTCCTTGCGGGATCGTTGCAAATCAGCCGAATTTCCTGGCCGGCGTTTTGGATATTGATGCTTCCAAGAAAGCGGCACGTTTCGTCCGTTTCTGCGATGCCTTTAATGTTCCGGTAATCACCCTTGTCGACGTTCCGGGATTCCTGCCCGGCAGTATTCAGGAATATGGAGGGATCATCACCAATGGCGCTAAACTGATGTTTGCCTATGGCGAAGCTACCGTCCCAAAGATCACCATCACCCTCCGTAAATCTTATGGCGGTGCACATGATGTAATGAGTTGCAAGCAGCTCCGCGCTGATATCAACTATGCATGGCCTTCTGCCGAAATCGCAGTGATGGGTCCCAAGGGCGCCATTGAAATCCTTGAAGGCAAAAGGATCAGTGAAATTGAAAATGTCCGCGAACGGGTAAGATACATTACCAGGAAAGAAAACGAGTACAAAGAAAAATTCGCCAATCCTTACGATGCCGCGAAATACGGCTATATCGACGATGTGATCGAACCCCGGAATACCCGTTTTCGTATTATACGCGCCTTGCAAACTCTGTCAACGAAAAAAGACCAACTGCCACCTAAAAAACATTCTAATATCCCCTTATAACAGCATTTCAAACTAAATCATAAGCTGCATGACCTCCTTGTTCATTTCCATCGATCTGGGAAATATCAATGAAAAAGCCTTAGTCATTACCATCGCCGGCTATTGCACTGTTTTCCTGCTCCTGGCAAGCATGGTGATCCTTTTTAGTCAGGTACACCATGTCCAGGATTATTTTCTTAACCGTTCACGAAAGAAAAAAAACAGCGAGGCGATTAAGGAAAAACCGGAACAAAAGATCACTGGGGATGAGAATGCCGCCATCTGTACTGCCCTTTACCTCTATTTTACCGAACTCCACGATGAAGAAAAATATGTGATGACGGTAAAAAAAGTCTCAAAAACTTACTCTCCCTGGAGTTCGAAAATCTACGGTATTTTCAATACCCTGAAACACTGGTAAAACAGCAAAGAATCATAACTGCATAAAAAAACTCAGCCGATGAAAAAATTCAAATTCGCCATCAACGGTAACAATTACGAAGTAGAAATTCTCGGATTTGAGGACAACATTGCCAAGGTGGAAGTGAATGGTACAATTTACGACGTAGAGATTCAGAAAGACCTGAAGGTTCCGAAAACACCCACCCTGGTCAGAGCAGAAGCGCCGAAACCAACCCTGAAGGAAACCAAGATCCCGAAGAACATCATTCGAACCACCAATATGGCCATCAAGGCGCCACTGCCCGGAACCATCATCCAGGTTTTGGTAAAAGCCGGCGATAAAGTCGCAATTGGGGAAAAACTTCTCACAATGGAAGCTATGAAAATGGAGAACAATGTGATTTCCGAAAAAGACGGTATCATCCGGGTGGTAAATGTAAAACCCGGAGATACGGTGATGCAGAATGATGTACTTGTCGAAATTGAATGATGATTCCCTTCGCAGCCTAACCCTTCTTGAGATGCTCTACATGAAAAGAAATTTTTACAAACAGTTACCGGTTCTCTTGCTGCTGGCTTTTTTCCTGTTCGCCAATTCTTCCTTTGCCGCCGGGATCGATATTACAAAACTTTGGAGAGATACAGGGTTCCATAACATCCAGCTGGGCAACCTGCTGATGATCCTTTTCGGGATTCTACTGATCTATCTTGCTATTAAATTTGAATATAAACCCCTTATCCTGATCCCAATAGGTGTAGGAGTGATCATCGGTAATATTCCGTTCGCCCACGAAGGCATTTATCCACTGGGGATCTATAAAGAGGGCAGTGTGATGAATTACCTTTACCAGGGTGTCCTGAAAGGAATTTATCCTTCCCTTATTTTTCTTGGAATTGGCGCTATGACCGATTTTTCATCCCTGATCTCAAACCCGAAACTAATGTTACTGGGAGCTGCGGCACAGGTCGGCATTTTCATAACATTCCTTGGGGCATTGATCCTGGGATTTCCGCTGCAGGAATCCGGCGCCATTGCATTGATCGGTGGTGCCGACGGCAATACCGCCATTTTCCTATCTTCCCAGCTTGCCAATGGCTTACGGACCTTGCCAGACGGAACCATCGTACAAAACCTGATCGGCCCGATCGCTATTGCGGCCTATATATATATGGCGCTGGTTCCAATCATTCAGCCACCCATCATGAAGCTTCTGACCACCAAAAAGGAACGAATGATACGGATGAAACCACCCCGATCGGTTTCCCGAATGGAGAAAATTGCTTTTTCCCTGATCGGGCTGTTACTCACAGCTTTTATTGCACCCGGTGCTTTGCCTTTGCTGGGTATGTTTTTCTTCGGGAATATCCTGAAAGAATCCGGTGTCACCAAACAACTGGCAGGTACTGCCAGCACCATTCTCATTGACATCGTGGCTATCCTGATCGGCGTTACCGTCGGAGCTTCCACGCAAGCCGATGTGTTCCTGAAGCCACAATCCATCCTGATCTTCCTCCTGGGTGCGATGGCATTCATGGTAGCAACCGCAGGAGGCGTTATCTTTGCGAAAGTGATGAATCTTTTTCTGAAAAAGGAAAATCAGATCAATCCGCTGATCGGATCTGCGGGTGTAGCGGCAGTTCCCGACAGTGCAAAGGTATCACAGCTCATGGGGCTGAAGGAAGATCCTACAAATCATCTACTCGGCCATGCCATGGCGCCGAATATCGCCGGAGTGATTGGAAGCGCGATCACGGCCGGAATGTTACTGGGTTTCATTTTATAATAATAAGAATATGCTCATTATCGGAATTGCAGGAGGTTCAGGTTCAGGGAAATCGACCGTAGTTAACCAGATTATCCGTCACCTGCCAAAGGATGCCGTATCGGTGATCCCGCAGGATGCATACTATCGTGACAACGGGCATCTTTCACCGGAAGAACGTGCCCGCATTAATTTTGACCATCCTTCTTCCATTGAATTCAACCTGCTGATCAAACACTTAGACGAACTGAAATCCGGTACGTCTGTCGACATGCCCATCTATTCCTACGTAACCTGCGCCAGGTCGAAAGAAACCATACCGGTCTTTCCAAGAGAAGTCATCATCGTGGAAGGGATCCTCGTCCTGACTAATCCACGCTTAAGAAAACGTATGGACATTAAAATCTTTGTTGATGCCGATGGCGATGACCGGCTAATGAGGATCATCTGGAGAGACATCGAAGAAAGAGGAAGATCGTTCCAACAGGTGCTTCAGCACTACGAAAAATTTGTCAAACCTATGCACCTCCAGTTCATTGAACCTACCAAACGTTATGCAGACATCATCGTTCCGCAGGGTGGCCAGAATCATGTGGCGATCGATGTCCTTGCCTCCCGCATTAAAATGCACCTCCACAATTAGGGGTTAGGAATTAGACATTGGCCATTAGGTAATTGAAAATTGATAATGGATAATAGAAAATTCATTTTTCAATATTCACTATTTCGCGATTTCACCACTTAAAAAATGTCGTAATTTTGATGATCAATTTATAGAGTGAGAAATATGGACACCAACAAAACAATCGATATCCTGAAAATGGCCATCCTTATGGAAAAAAGAGGATTTGCATTTTATACAAATGTGGCCGGACAAACCAGCGATCCTGAGATCAGAAACATATTCGAAACTATGGCTACCGAAGAATCCACCCATGTGAAATTTCTTTCAGAACAATTCCTGAGCTTCGAGAAAAATAAGGAATTCACCTGTTCTAATTTACCGGATCAGGCCGACGATAGCATTGCCAATATGGTTCTTTCTGAGGAGGTAAAGAATAAGATTACTGCCGCAGGATTTGAAGCAGCAGCAATTTCCGCAGCGATCGACATGGAGAAAAAGGCCATTGAAATTTATTCTTTCCAGGCAGAAGCCGCTAAGGATCCCAACGAAAAGAAACTATTCAATTGGCTATGCGACTGGGAAAAAGGCCATCTCAAAATACTTAATGATCTCGATAATGAGCTGAAAGAAAAGATTTGGTTCGATAACCGTTTCTGGCCGTTTTAATTTCAAACTACCCGTCACTTCTCTGTTTATGCCCCTGTCCGCATGGCTTCCACCGGATCCAGCCTGGATGCGGAAAATGCAGGGATGATACCAGAAATAAGCCCTATAAGAGCTGAAACCCCGATGCCAAGGAATACATTCCCGGGAGTAATAACGAGATGGAAGGTGGTGCTCAGTGTAACGATAACTGCAAGGATAACAACAATCAGCAATCCTAAAAATCCACCGATCAGCGACAGGAAAATGGCTTCAAATAAAAACTGCAGCAGGACAAAATAATTTTTCGCTCCAAGCGCCTTCTGGATCCCGATAATGCTGGTTCTTTCCTTAACAGAAACAAACATGATATTCGCGATCCCAAATCCGCCCACCAAAAGAGAAAACCCGCCAATGATCCAGCCAACGGTTCCGATCACCGCAAACAGACTGTCGAAACCTTTGGAAATAATACTGGTTTCGTTGATGGCAAAATTGTCTTCAGCAGCAGGCTTCAGTTTTCGGATCGACCGCATGATCCCTGTCAGTTCATCAATCAGCTGTTCATTTGACACAAGAGACTTGGCTTTAATGGCAATAGTGGTGCCGACTTCATTCAGGTCAACCATATTCCGGCAATATGTAATAGGCAGCATCACAATTTTGTCATTTGAGTTTCCGAAGAAATCATCCCCCTCTTTTTTCGTCACCCCGATGACATCTATATTTCTTCCAAATATTTTGATTCTCTGTCCTATAGCGGTTGCTTCCTGGAACAGACCTGTGGCAATATCAGCCCCGATGATGGCAACATTCTTTCCACTGTTTGATTCGATTGGAGAGAAATACCGGCCATCAGATAATTCAAATTTCCATACCTTGTCAAAATCCTGTGTAACACCCAAGACCCCTACATTCTCCACATAGTTTTGACGGAATTTCACGGTTTTATCAACCTGGATAAAAAAAGCACATGCATCTGCAAGGTTACTCCGTACCTGAATTTCCTTCATGTCGGCCAGGGTAGCTTCCGGGCGTTGGTAATATTTCCACCAGGGATAATCACCGCCCATAGCCCATGGCCATTTCTGGATATACAGCACATTATTGCCTAGCGAATCAATGCTTTTCCGGATCGAAATCTCCATTGAATCAAAAATGGTAAAGACGGAAATAATACAGAAGATCCCGATGGCGATCCCTAAAAGTGAAAGGACCGTACGAACACGGTTGACAATAATTGCCTGAAAAGCAAACAGGTAACTCTCACGGATGAGTCGAAGTAGTAAAAACATGTCGAAGTGAAGCTAAAGATCTATTATACAAACGCAAAAGTAATACAAATTGTTCTGGTACGCGGAATAAATCATTGTATCTTAGCCTAAAATTTGGTAACATTGCGGGGTGAACCCGCTTTCATAAAACGCCTATGGATGTCAGAATTCGTACTGCATTAATCTCTGTATATTCAAAAGACCGGATCGATGAAATCGCCCGTCTTCTGAACGATCTTGGAATAAAAATACTTTCCACTGGAGGAACCTATGATTATTTGCAAAAACAAGGATTAGACGTCACCTCCGTTGAATCCGTTACAGGTTATCCTTCGATTTTTGGCGGTAGGGTGAAAACATTGCACCCGAAGGTTCTTGGAGGTATCCTCTACCGAAGGGAAGATCCCAATGATCTCCGGGAACTGGAAAAATACGAGATTCCCCCGGTTGACCTTGTTGTCGTGGATCTCTATCCTTTCGAAAATACGGTTGCAATTACAAAGAATGAAGATGAGATCATAGAAAAAATTGATATCGGCGGCATTTCGCTCATCCGCGCTGCGGCCAAGAATTTCAGGGATGTACTGATCATTCCCTCTGCTGCACAATACAACCAATTGATCGAACTTCTTAAAAACAAGGAAGGCATTACCAGCCTCGAAGACCGAAAATATTTTTCTGCACAGGCCTTCAATGTTTCTTCCCATTATGATACGAAAATATTTGAGTATTTTAACAAGAAACAAAACATACCAGCATTCAAAAAAAGCATTATTCAGTCATTTACATTGCGGTATGGAGAAAATCCTCATCAACAATCGCTTTTTTACGGTAATTTGGAGGAGGTATTTACCCAGCTTCACGGAAAGATAATTTCTTACAATAACATCGTGGATATTGATGCGGCTATCGCCCTGATCAATGAATTTTTCGAACCAACCTTTGTCATTATCAAACACACCAACGCTTGCGGTGTTGCCAGCCGGACCAATTTAAAAGATGCCTGGTGCGATGCCCTCGCTTGTGATCCCATCTCTGCCTTTGGCGGGGTGATCATTGCCAACAGAATAATTGATGCCGGGGTTGCAGAAGAACTGAACAAACTTTTTTTTGAGATTCTGATCGCATCAGAATATGACGAAAAAGCGCTGGAAATACTGAAATCAAAGAAAAATAGAATACTTTTGCAGAAGAAATCCGTTGATTTTTCTGAGGTTCAGTTTAAATCGATACTGAACGGAGCGCTTGAGCAGGAAAAGGATCTGAAAACAGAAACGGAAGCTGATTTCCACTTGGTTTCGAAAAAAGCTCCTACAGATGCAGAGATATCCGACCTGATCTTTGCCAATAAGATTATAAAACACCAGAAATCCAACGCCATTGTCCTGGTCAGGGGAAAACAGCTGATCGGTTCAGGAACCGGACAGACATCCAGGGTTGATGCATTGAAACAGGCAATTCAGAAAGCGCATGATTTCAGTTTTGAACTTAAAGGCGCAGTAATGTCCTCCGATGCATTTTTTCCTTTCGCCGATTCGGTTGAGATCGCATGCAGGGAAGGTATTACTGCCGTTGTGCAACCGGGTGGATCCATCAAGGATGCTGATTCAATCAGCTTTTGCGATGAACACGAAATGTCAATGGTTTTCACCGGAATAAGACATTTTAAACATTAAAAGACAGTTGAAATGGGTTTGTTTACAAAAGAAATAGCAATCGATCTTGGTACCGCCAATACCATCATCATCTATAATGATAAGGTTGTTGTTGATGAACCATCTATCGTGGCTATCGAACGAAGTTCAGGAAAGATCATCGCCGTGGGTAAAAAAGCCCAGATGATGCATGGCAAGACACACGAAAATATTAAAACCATCCGTCCCCTTCGTGGCGGTGTGATCGCTGATTTTCATGCAGCGGAACACATGATCCGGGAAATGATCAAGATGATCGAGATCCGGAAATCCTGGTTTCCCCCGGCATTGAAAATGGTTATTTGCATACCTTCCGGTATTACCGAAGTGGAAGAACGTGCCGTAAAAGATTCGGCAGAACAGGCCGGGGCAAAAGAAGTAAGGCTGATCCACGAACCTATGGCTGCTGCCATAGGGATCGGAATCGATGTACTGGAACCGGTAGGGAATATGGTCATTGACATCGGTGGTGGCACCTGCGAAATTGCCGTGATCGCACTGGGAGGGATCGTCAACAATAAATCCATCCGTATTGCCGGGGATGAATTTGATGCCGATATCGAAGAATACATGCGGAAACAGCACAACATCAACATCGGACAACGGACCGCTGAAAGGATCAAGATAGAAGTTGGAGCAGCCCTTGCCGACATCGACAATCCTCCTCCCGAATTCGCCGTCCATGGCCGGGATATGCTAACCGGTATTCCAAAGGAAGTGATCGTAAACCATGCTGAAATTGCCCATGCCCTCGATAAATCCATCTCAAAGATCGAAGCAGCCGTATTAAATGCACTCGAAATGACGCCTCCCGAACTGGCAGCTGACATCTTTGAAACCGGGATTTACCTTGCTGGCGGCGGATCGCTATTGCGGGGACTTGATAAACGTATTCACCTCCGGACGAAACTCACTGTACATGTTGCAGAAGACCCGCTAAGAGCTGTTGCAAGAGGTACCGGAATCGCTTTAAAGAATTTCGACAAATTCACCTTCCTCATTAAGTAAGGGAAGTTATGCGTTACCTGATTTATTTCCTCCAGAAACAGTATATCTATTTCCTTTTCCTGGCATTGGAGGTAATATCAGTGCTGCTCCTTTTTAATAACAACGATTACCAGAACAGCGCTGTGACCTATGTTTCAAAAGGGGTTGCAGGTTCCGTGCTGAATTTGTCAAACAATGTTTCCGAATATTTTTCCCTCCGGAGAGTCAACCGTATTCTTGCAGAAGATAACGCCAAACTCCATTCCAACCGTTCAGAAGCATTTTATAAAGCCGATACCGAATCATTTTATCACAACGACACACTATATAAACTCGAATATCGCTACATCAGTGCAAAGGTCATCAACAACTCTACGAATAAACGGAACAATTTTCTCATGCTCAATAAAGGTCATCGCCAGGGCCTCGAAAACCATATGGGTGTTATCATGGGCGATCGCATCGTGGGCCAGGTCGTGAGTGTCTCAGATCATTTTTGCTGGGTGATGTCATTGTTGAATAAGGATAGTCGGATATCCGGCAAATTTAAAAAGAATAACCAGCTGGTCAATATCGAATGGGGTGGAGGAAATTATCAGGTTGGAGCGGTTAAGGAAATTCCAAAACATGTAGTAATCCACAAAGGAGATACCGTCATTACCAGCGGAAATTCAGATATTTTTCCGGAAGGATTGCTGATCGGAACCATCGAGAATTTCACAATCACACAGGAAGAAAATTTTAATTATGCTACCATCCGGTTTTCCACAGATTTCAATAGCCTGAGCTTCGTGGAAGTGCTCATCGATATATTGCGAAAAGAAAAAACAGATCTAAAAAACTCATTCAAAAACAGTGAACAATAAACCTAAGCGGATTTTTAAATGA
>Ga0224523_1000680_pt1 | contig 16420 bp, 12 predicted proteins | sample CFST50metaG_FD_182732 | JGI IMG/M metagenome (GOLD analysis project Ga0224523, IMG submission 182732) | Peat soil microbial communities from Stordalen Mire, Sweden - C.F.S.T50 | ecosystem: Environmental > Terrestrial > Soil > Wetlands > Peat | place: Sweden: Norrbotten County, Stordalen Mire...
CCCTGATAATGGTAATGGACAAAGGCGATGTGCCCGAGTTAGCAGTTACTGCCATTGATCCATCGTTGCTCAATGTCAGACCATAAGGATGCGGAGCAACGGAAAACGTTCGGCCTGTAGGTGAAATGATTCGACCATTTGGAATTACTGTCTGACCCCTGGTATCAATTTTTGTATATTCATTTTCTGATGGGGATGAAATGATATAGTGTGGCTTTTGTGAACATACGTATAACGGTAAAAACAAAAGAACTATAATAATTTGAATGATAGAATATTTCATGCAATCTGTTATTGAATTCATACTAATCCCACTTGGGTTTATAAAAGTAGTTGAATTTTTCCGAATGAAAAACTTTAACTTTGTGGTGTTTAAAAAACAAAGGCTTAACAATAAGCGTTTGTTTATTAAAATATTAATAAAGCACCAAAATTAAATTATGATTGACTTTGATCGGTTTACGCTCGCTAATGGGCTTAGGGTAATTGTGCATACAGATACCACGACTCCATTGGTCTCGATGAATATTTTGTATAATGTCGGTTCGAGGGATGAAGATCCTGAGAAGACAGGTTTTGCCCATCTTTTCGAACATCTGATGTTTGGAGGATCGGTCCATATCAAGAAATATGATGAACCGCTTGAAAGGGTGGGAGGGGAGAATAATGCTTTCACCAATAGTGACGTCACCGATTTTTACCTGACCGTTCCAAAACAAAATCTGGAGACTGCTTTCTGGCTTGAGTCGGACCGAATGCTTAACCTCGCATTTTCAAAGAAAAGCCTCGAAGTTCAACGCCATGTGGTGATAGAAGAGTTCAAACAGAACTATCTGAATAAACCTTATGGAGATATCTGGTTGTTATTGCGTCCGTTGGCGTATACAAAACATCCTTATCAATGGTCGACAATAGGTAAAAGTATAGAGCCGATCCAGAATGCAACCATGGAAGATGTGAAAGATTTTTACTTACGGTTCTACAATCCAAACAATGCAATAATGGTTTTGGCAGGCAATACTACGGTAGATGAAGTTAAAGGTTTTGCCGAGAAATGGTTTGGATCTATTCCTGCCGGCGTCGAGGTGGAGCGTAATCTTCCTGTAGAACCAGTTCAGACCGAACCAAGAATTCTTACCGTTGAAAGGGAGGTTCCACTCGACTGTATATACATGGCTTACCACATGTGTGGAAAGATGGATGATGATTATCCTGCGATAGACCTGATAAGTGATATTTTATCGAACGGTAACTCATCACGGTTGTATCAGTCGCTGATCAAGGAAAAACAAATATTTAGCGATATCAATGCTTTTCTTACTGGCGATGAGGACGGTGGATTGTTTGTAGTGACTGGAAAGTTGATCAAGGGCATAGCGATGGAAGTGGCAGAAGCCGCTATTCTTGAGCAAATAAACAAGATCAAAACCGATCTGGTCAATGGTGATGAACTCCAGAAAGTGCAAAATAAGGTAGAGTCATTAATCGCATTTACCGAAATGAGGATACAGGAACGGGCACTTAATCTTGCTTATGCAGAACATCTTGGGGATATAAACATGGTAAATAATGATATTCTCAGATATAAAGCCGTTACTCCTGAAAAGATATGCCTCGTGGCCAAACAGCTATTCAGACCCGAAAACTGTTCAACACTTTATTATCTTTCAAAAAAATAAAAAATTATTACAAATTAATGTTTCATAATTTGTTCAACACACTCATAAATAAGCTGATCAAGACATTATGTCAATCGTAAACAGAAAACAAAAACCCGATATATTTGAAATTGCCCCGGATCGTAAAATTGTAGCGTTAATTACTCCACAAATATATACACTTGATAATGGGATAAAAGTATATGTGATTAACGCCGGGGTTCAGGATTTGGTACATGTGGAGTTTAATTTCAAAGCAGGTATCTGGTATCAGAAATGGCCTTTTATTGCAATGTCTGCGAATAACCTGATGAAAGAGGGTACGCAGAATATGACTGCCCGGCAGATTGCAGACGAACTGGATTATTATGGAGCATATCATGAATCGGCGGCTGAAAAGGATTCCGCTTATCAGGCTTTGTATACGCTCAACAGATATCTGCCGGAAACGCTGAAAGTGATGGCAGAGATCATCAAACGTCCGTTATTTGATAAGAAGGAAGTTGAGATTTATCTTCAAAAAAAATACCAGGGATTGCTGGTTCAGATGGAGAAGGTCGATTATATGGCTCGTATCCATTTTGGCGAATTGCTATATGGCGCAGCACATCCCTATGGTAAGTGGGCCGGTCCTGAAGAGGTAAGGAGTGTTGACAGGGATCGTATTGCAGCTTTTCATAAAAAGTATTATTGTTCATCAAATTGCTATATCATCATTGCCGGTAAAGTCAAAGATTCTGCTATCAGTTTACTGAATAAATATTTTGGTGGTAACGACTGGAACGGGCCTGAGATTAAAGATGAGGCATTATTTGATATTCAATCAGCTAAAGGGTTGACCCATCATATTGAGAAGCCTGATGCATTACAATCTGCACTGCGTATTGGAAAAGTGCTCTTTAACAGTACCCACCCTGATTTTCCGGGGATGCATGTATTAAATACCATATTGGGTGGTTATTTTGGTTCGAGATTGATGACCAACATTCGTGAAGATAAAGGACTGACCTATGGGATCGGGTCGGGGCTGGTTTCATTAAAACATTCCGGTTATTTTTATATTTCCAGTGAAGTGGGAGCCGATGTTGCGGAAATAGCAATGGATGAGATATTAAAGGAAATTGAACTATTGCAAAAGGTCCCGGTAGGCGCTTCAGAGTTGAATCTGGTGAGAAATTATCTGGGTGGGACTTTCCTCAGGGCGGTGGATGGGCCCTTTTCTCTTGCAGATCGTTTCAAGGATATTCATGAGCACAATCTGGGTATCGATCATTATTTTCGAATGCTGGATACAGTACAAAAAATAACTCCTGAAGAACTCATGGAATTGGCAAATCGTTATCTCAATCTGGATTCATTATACAGGCTTAAAGTGGGTAAATAAATGGATTGTTTTTAACTCATTTATGCATCCCATTTTTTCTTACCTTTGCAGCTAAATATTCAGGAAATATTATGTCGGATTATTCAGAAAAATTCCTAGGAGAAGGCCTGACTTACGACGATGTTTTGCTCATTCCGGCTTATTCGGAAGTGCTTCCACGTCAGGTTGATACTACCACTCAGTTTTCACGTAACATTAAGTTAAACATTCCTATTGTGTCAGCGGCTATGGATACCGTAACCGACGCTACGATGGCTATTGCGATGGCTCAGGAAGGTGGAATAGGGGTATTACACAAAAACATGACTATCGAAGAACAAGCCAACGAAGTTCGTAAGGTGAAGAGAGCCGAAAATGGCATGATTCTCGATCCCATTACGCTTCCGGAAGATGCTGTTGTAGAGGATGCATTGGCGATCATGCGTGAATATAAAATCGGAGGTATTCCTGTAGTCAATGTTTTGCGTGAGCTGGTAGGTATTGTAACCAACCGTGACCTTCGTTTTGAAAGGGAGTTGGATAAACCGGTTACTGAAGTCATGACCAAAGAAAACCTGATTACAGTAGCTGAATTTACAACATTTGATGAAGCAGAAGTGATCTTGCAGAAATACAAGATTGAGAAGCTTCCGGTAGTTGATAAAAACAATAAACTGATCGGACTGATTACATATAAAGATATCATTAAGATTAAGGCTCGTCCCAATGCCTGTAAGGACAGTTTTGGCCGTCTTCGGGTGGCTGCCGCTGTAGGCGTTACCAATGACACACTTGAAAGGGTTGCTGCATTAGTTGCTGCAGGTGTGGATGCCATTAGCATCGATACCGCTCATGGTCATTCTGTTTACGTTTTGGAAATGGCCAAAAAGATTAAGGAAACGTATCCAAATGTAGATTTGGTGGTTGGAAATATTGCTACTCCCGAAGCCGCATTGGCATTAAAGGAAGCAGGTGCTGATGCAGTTAAAGTTGGTATCGGTCCCGGATCAATTTGTACAACACGTGTTATAGCAGGTGTTGGAGTTCCTCAACTTACAGCTGTTTATGATGTAGCACAGGCATTAAAGGGTACTGGTATTCCTGTTATTGCAGATGGGGGTGTTCGTTATACCGGGGATATAGTGAAAGCGCTTGCAGCGGGTGCCAATTCAGTCATGTTGGGGTCGTTATTTGCAGGTGTTGATGAATCACCCGGAGAAGCAATCATTTTCGAAGGGCGAAAATTTAAGACGTATCGAGGGATGGGTTCCATAGAAGCCATGCAGAAAGGTTCAAAAGACAGGTATTTTCAGGATACTGAAGAAGATATTAAAAAACTTGTTCCTGAGGGTATTGTTGGTCGTGTTCCTTATAAAGGATCTCTCTCAGAAGTTGTCCATCAACTGGTTGGAGGACTTAAAGCTGGAATGGGATATACCGGTTCGGCAAATATTGATGAACTCCAGAAGGCTAAATTTATTAAAATTACCAATGCAGGGATAATGGAAAGTCACCCTCATGATGTGACCATTACTTCTGAAGCACCGAATTATAGCAGATAATGATAACTCTTAAAAGGTATACGACGGCATTTTCTATAAACACCTGTCTGATAGTAATCGGGTGTATTCTTTTTTCGTTGAATGCTTTTGCCCAGGTTAAAGAAGACTCGGTATTACTGACTATCGGAGGTGATAAGATTACAGTGTCAGAAGTGATGTCTCTCTATCGGAAGAATAATATCAAAGGGACCGTACTTGACAAAAAATCTTTTGCCGAATATCTCGAACTCTTTATAAATTATAAATTAAAAATTCGCCAGGCAAATGATCTTAAAATGGATACTGCTATGGCGTTTAGAAATGAGTTTCAGTATTACAGGAGTCAATTGGCTCAGCCCTATATGACGGATGAGGAAATGAGTAATTCCCTCACTCAGGAAGCTTACCAACGAAAACTTAAAGACATTTGGGCAAGCCATATTCTGGTTAAACTAGACATCAATGCTTCAGCTGAAGATACGCTGATTGCTTATAATAAAATAATGTCGATCAGGCAACGTATTCTGAATGGCGAAGACTTTGGAAAGGTTGCAGCTGAAGTATCGGATGACATTAGTGCCCGTGATTACAAGGATGGTGCAAAGACTGTACCGGGAAATAAAGGTGATCTGGGATATTTTACTGTATTTGATATGGTTTATCCATTTGAAAGTGCAGCATATAAAACAGAGGCTGGGAAGGTGTCTATGCCTGTAAGAACTGATTTAGGCTATCATCTTGTAAAAGTCAACAAAGTAAAACCTGCAATGGGTGAAGTGTTGATTTCTCATATTCTTTTCAGTTTTGATGATACTCCTTCGCATGCTGATTCAGTTGCAGTTAAAAAGAAAGTTGATTCAATTTTTTTAAAAGTCAAAAAGGGTGAAGATTTCGCCATACTTGCCCGTAACTTTTCTGACGATCGGATCACAGCGTCTAAAGGAGGATTACTTCCCTGGTTTGGTTCCAACCGAATGGTACCTGAAATCATTGAAGCCGTTGATGGATTGAAACCGGGTCAATACAGTCAACCATTCTTGTCGCCTTACGGATGGCATATCTTAAAAGTCATTGAACGTAAGCCACTTGGAAATTATAATGATTCAAAAGAAGTATTGAGGCAGAAGATTACCAGGGGTGACAGGCTTGAAGCTTTGAATCAATCTTTTGTTGAAAAACTTAAGAAAAGATATGATTATAAGGCAGATCTTAAAGCGTTGGATAAAGTAAACGCTGCACTTACCGATTCCGTATTCTCAGGCAACTGGAAAGTACCTGCTCCGAAGAAATTAACTAAGAAGCTCTTTTCTTTTGATGGACAAACCTATACCCAACTTGATTTGGCAAATTATATTGCAGCCAATCAACCTGTCAGAAAGAAAATGGATAAAAAAACTTACACGACTGTTCGTTTTAATTCATTTGTCAACAAGGAACTTCTTGATTATGAGGATCATCATCTTGAATATAGATATCCTGAGTTTAAAGATTTGTTGAAGGAATATCATGATGGATTATTGGTTTATGCGCTTACTGATTTAAATGTGTGGTCTAAGTCAGAGACCGACTCAACGGGACTCCGTTTGTTCTATGACCAGAACAAGAATAATTATATGATAGATTCACGTTTGGATGCTTCTGTCTTTACCGTATTTAATTCTACAGGTATCGAAAAAGTGCGTAACATGATTCTCAAGGGCGATTCTGAAGGAGAAATCTTAAAAAGTTATAATTCTGATACAAACAAAGTTGTAACAGTCGAACATCACATGTATCTTCGTGGCGAAAGCCCGGTTATTGATCTGATCGATTGGAAAGAGGGTTTAAGCAGGAATATTGATACTGATGGAACTACCACGTTTGTGTTGGTACACAAGGTGATACCTCCAATACCCAAACCATTGAAAAATATTCGGGGTATCGTAGTATCTGATTATCAAAATTATCTGGAAAAGGTATGGATGAGTGAATTAAGAAAAAAATACACTTGTACTACCAATAAGGATGTATTAGGGTTCATACAAAAGGATTTACAGTGAAAAAAATTCTGATTATCGGGGTGTTGTTTTTAAGTCTTGTCGGGTGTCGCTATTTTAAGAAAAGCGAACCGTCAGGGATTCCCGTTGCCAGAGTTTTTGATAAGTACCTCTATTCTTCTGATCTGAAAGGTGTTGTTTCTCCAGGAACCAGTACACAGGATAGTATTGAAGTTGTTAAAAATTATGTCAATAATTGGATCAGGCAGGAATTACTGGTTCATCATGCCGAATCAAATTTACCCGATGACCAAAAAGATTTCACTAAAGAGTTGGAAGCTTATAGAAGATCGTTGGTTATTTATAAATTTGAAACGGAATACATTAAACAAAAATTTGATACTGTTATTTCTGAAGCGGATATCAAAAAGTATTACAACGATAATAAAGATAATTTTAAACTGAAAGACAATATCTGTAAAGCTGTGTGGGCTCAGTTTCCAAATTCATATCCTAAAGCTGGACTGACGAAAATAAAGAAACTTTTTAATAAAGGAAGTGTAAGTAAATTGGAAGAGGCCTGTTCAGGAAAAGCGATTTCTTATGATGTTTCTGATACCGCATGGATTTCGTTTAATGATCTGACAACACATGTGCCGATTAAAACAGATAACCCCGAAAAATATATAAAGACCCATGCCTTTTCTGAACTTCGTGATTCTAACTATACTTATTTGGTTCGTTTTACGGGTGTTCAAAATCGTGAAGGTACGTCTCCACTGGCATTTGAACGTGAAGGTATACGCAGTCTGTTGCTTAATAAGCGCAGATTAGTTGTACTGGATAAACTGGAAAAAGATCTCTTTGATAAAGCCATTAAGGATAAGGATTTTGAAATTCTTGCCCCTGTAAAATCAAAGAAAAAATGATTGAAAACTAATATTTGATAAATCCTATTATCTCGAATGAAGAAACTAGTCATAGTTATTATCGGTATGCTGCTGACAACTCATGCAGCCCTCGCCCAGACTCAACCTGATACACTGCGTCAGAAGCACCCTCAGGAAAAGAAGTTGATCGACCAGATTGTTGCAGTTGTTGCAACACGTCCTATTCTGGAGTCTGATCTTGTTGATCCTGATGATTTGGATGCTTCCAGAACAACTAATGCAACCTCAAAGTGCAAACTTCTTGAGAATCTGATTCTTCAAAAGCTATTGATCAATAAAGCTGAGATTGACACATTACCTGTTGCCGATGGCGATGTTGATCAGGAACTTGACCGAAGATTAGGTATCATGTTAAGACAACTGGGTTCACAGGAAAAGCTGGAACAGTTTTATCACAAATCTATGGCCGATTTTAAATCCGATCAAAGGTTACCTATTAAAGAACAATTAATGGCAGAAGAGGCTAAGAAAAAGGTTGTTGAAAATGTTAAAATCACTCCTTCAGAAGTAAAGGCCTTTTATAATCGTATTCCGACAGATAGTGTTCCTAAAATTGGGGTTATTTATGAGATCTCTCATATCGTGATAGAACCCGCTATCGATCCGACTGAATTATCCGAGGCACGAAATAAAATAAAGTTATTAAGAGACAGGATTATCGCTGGTGAAAACTTTTCCATGCTAGCTCGTATTTATTCCGATGATCCGGGATCAGCTGCCAAGGGAGGTGAACTTGGATTATTTAATCGGGGTACTATGCAGCCTGAATTTGAAGCAGCAGCTTTTTCATTGAAGAAGAAAGGCGACATCAGTGAGATTATTAAGACATCGTTTGGATATCATATTATTCAATTGATTGAAAAGAAAGGTGAATTTGTAAATGCTCGTCATATTCTGATTACCCCAAAAGTTTCGCCAGTAGAACTGGATAAGGCAGGTAGAAGGTTGGATAGCATTTCAGATCTTATCAGAAAGGATTCACTTAAATTTGATGTGGCTGCCAGAAAATTTTCTACTGATAAATCTTTTGTAAATAATGGTGAGATGATTAATCCTTCAACCCTGAATACCAAATTCACTGAAAACGATCTTGATCCTACTATGATTGCTATTCTTGATAAACTTAAGGTTGGTGAAGTATCACGACCCATTCCGATGGATACTGAAGATAAACGCAAAGCTTATCAGATTATCATGCTTAAATCTAAGAGTAAACCACATGTGGCTACTTTGAACACCGACTATGATATGTTTCAAAACATGGGTTTGATGACAATGAAAAATGAAGCTCTGGACAAATGGGCAAAAGAAAAGATAAAGACGACTTATATAAAAGTCAATGATAAATACAAAGAGTGTGATTTTTATAAAAAGTGGTTTTAATACTGAGAAAGCTTAATAAGTTTAAATATTGAAATTGAAAGAAGCCGTTTAAAGATTTGACTCTTTAAACGGCTTCTTATTTAATGGAATGTTGATTCAAAGGTTAAAAATATCTTAATAAGCACTAGACTCGTTGGCGAAAGTTAAGATATGTCCGGTAATTCATGAAATTTATTAGTAACTTAGTCGCGTATAAACTAACCCTTACGCGAAAAAACTATGAAGAAAAAAATTATTGCCGGATCAATTCTATTGGCAATCATTATCGCTATTGTTTATTTTGCCAATAGAAGTAAAAAGGATACCGGTGAAATTATTGTTCAGGTAAAAAAAGGCGATTTCATTGTAAATGTTGCAACAACAGGTGAATTAGTTGCTTTGAAGTCCACTCCTATTAAGGGTCCAGAAGGATTACGCGAATTCAGGATCTTTGATCTTAAGATAAGCGATATTATTGCAGATGGAAGTGTTGTAAAGAAAGGTGATTACATAGCCACACTAGATAAGACAGATATCACTACAAGAATAAAAGACAACGAACTTGATTTGGATAAACTTGAATCACAGCTTATTACAACTCGTCTGGATACTGCGTTAACAATGCGTGGTGCCAGGGAAGAATTAATCAACTTCCAGTTCGATGTTGAAGGGAAAAAGATTACCTGCGATCAATCTATCTATGAACCGCCAGCTTCACAGCGACAAGCTAAAATTGAGCTTGAAAGATCTATTCGTACTTACGAACAAGCTGGCCGTAATTTTAAACTGAAGTTAGCAAAGTCTAATGCCAACATGGCGGATATTCAACGTGCTTATAACTTAAGTAAAGGGCATTATGATAAGATGACACAACTGATTAATGATTTTATTGTTAAAGCTCCTCAAGATGGCATGGTTGTTCAAAAACGCAATTGGGATGGTTCCAAACAAGGTATAGGGACGACTATGAGTGGTTGGGACAATGTTGTTGCTGAAATGCCCGAACTCAAGGAGATGATATCTAAAACTTATGTAAATGAAATTGATGTCAGTAAAGTTAAAGTTGGACAGAAAGCAGAAATACGTGTAGATGCATTTCCAGACAAACGTTTTGGTGGTATCGTTCAAAGTGTTGCCAATGTCGGCGAAAGAATGCGTAATTCGAATGCAAAAGTATTTGAAGTTAACATCAGGGCTACTTCAATGGATTCATTGCTCAGACCCGCGATGACTACCCAAAATATTATTACTACATGGACAAAAAAGAATGTTCGTTTTATCCCAATAGAAAGTGTTCATTCAATTAATGGTATATCATATGTTTTCAGAGGCAACAAGACGCGTCAGGAAGTAAAACTGGGACAGAGCAATGACAATGAGATTATTGTTCTAGATGGTTTGTTTGATAACGACAAAGTTTATTTGAATCCACCTGAAAAAGCTGAAGAATGGAAACTCGTAAGGCTTACAAAATCATAATAATAAGCTATGGAGTCACAAAGATTTTTGTATAATATCAACAATGCTTTAGACGCTTTTTTGCTTAATCGCGTACGTTCTTTTCTCACTGCATTGGGGATCATATTTGGAGTTGCAGCGGTAATTTCTATGCTGGCAATTGGAAATGGTGCCCGTCAGGAAATTCTTGATCAGATTAAAATGGTGGGAGTGAACAATATCATTATCATGCCAAGGCAGGCTAATACAACTCAGGACGATGCAAGCACTACTGCAAATAATAACCAGCAAGCAGCAGGGACTAAAGCCGTTGCTACTGAAAAGGATAAAAATGGATCTACTTTTTCGACCGGTCTGACTTTAAAAGATGCCGAGAGTATTAAGAAAATTATTCCAACTGTATTAAGGGTTAGTCCTGAAATCACTTATAATGTGGACTTTGTACAACATGGTGTAAAGGGTGATGGAATGGTGACTGGAGTCACAAATGAGTACTTTAAAGTATTTAATATTGCCATTTCAAAAGGGGGATTGTTTACCGATAATGAAATTGATAAAGGAAGTCCTGTTTGTATCATTGGTCCTGCAATAGAATCCAGGTTTTTCAATAAAGGTAGCGCTGTTGGAAGTTTCATTCGATGTGGAGGAGTTTGGTTTCGAATTATTGGTGTAATTAAACAGCAATTAATTCATTCAACTCAAAAGAATAAGTTGGGCATTACGGATACAGAAAAAACAGTATTTGTTCCTATTAAGGCTGTTTTGCTTCGTTTTCTGGATAGGTCATTTACTGATATCGGAAGTGTTCGTGGTGGTGGTGGATTCAGAGTTACCGGAAGTCGTGCAGCACAGTTAATCCTGAACATGAATTTTAAGCCAAGTTCAGGTGATGCCAGTAGCATTGATCAGATTGATAAACTCGTGGTTCAGGTAAAAGAAAGTACTCAACTAGGTCCTACTAATGAGATTTTGACTCAGATGTTGAAACGTCGTCACGGTAATAACGAAGATATTGAAATCAAGGTACCTGAATTGTTACTCAAACAGGAACAAAGGACGAAAGATATTTTCAATATTGTACTTGGTGCAATTGCAGGAATTTCACTCATTGTAGGTGGTATTGGTATCATGAACATCATGCTTGCATCTGTGATGGAACGTACCAAAGAAATCGGTATCCGAATGGCTATTGGTGCCCGACGCACAGATATAACCCTGCAGTTTATATCTGAAGCAGTAATTATCAGTGTGATTGGAGGGTTAATAGGAATACTCCTTGGTGTTATCATTGCGAAAACTATTACTCAATTCACAGGAATACAAACTATTATCTCGTTATCGTCTATTTTAATATCATTTGGGGTTTCTGCATCTATCGGTATCATATTTGGATATATGCCTGCAAAACGGGCTGCCATGCAAGACCCTGTTTCTTCACTTCGCTATGAATAACACGCTTTCTACTACTATGAAAATAAAATATTTAGTTCTTGGTTTGATATTATTCTTTGCTTCAGGGGTTACATTTGCACAAAGTCAGACAATGCGTCTGACACTCGATGAGGTAATTGATATTGCCCAAAAGCAGTCTCCTGATGCCCTACAGGCAAAAAATCGTTTTCTGGGAAGTTATTGGCAATTTCGTACTTTTCAAGCCGGATTTATGCCTGCATTATCGCTCAGCGCTACATTACCCAAGTTTTCCAGAAGTATAAATCCGGTAACTCAGGGGGACGGGTCAGTAAATTTTATTCCACAAACTCAATCTACCGCAACTTTAGGCTTATCATTGACACAAAACCTTTCAATGACAGGAGGGCAATTGTTTATGACTTCAGATCTTCAGCGCTTAGATTTTTTTTCAAACCCAACTTCTACGAACTACTCAACTAATCCTGTTTCTATAGGAATTCGTCAACCTTTGTTTAAATTCAATGATTTTAAATGGCAACGTAAAATCGAGCCGCTTCGCTATCAGGAGGCTGAAAAGAAGCTGATAGAAGATCGTGAACAAATTGCACTTACGACGGTCAGTATGTTTTTTGATCTGCTTTCAACCCAAATTAACATGAAAGTGCAAATGACCAATCTTGCAAATAATGATACACTTTATAAGATTGCAAAAGGGAGATTTAACATTGGAACTATTGCTGAAAACGATTTGCTGCAACTTGAATTACAACTGCTATCTGCTCAAAGCCAGGTGGAAAATATGAAGCTCGATCTTGAGAACAAGGTTTTTAACCTTAAATCATATCTAAGACTACAAAACGATATTGCTATAGAGCTCATTCCTCCAACTAAAACCTCAAATATTAAAATTGAAGCAGATAAAGCGATAGAACAATCGATAGAAAATCGATCAGTATATCCTTCATATAAACGAAGGTTATTGGAAGCTGAGAATAATGTATTAAAGGCAAAGGCTTCCAGCCATTTTACTGCCAACCTGGTTGCTCTTTATGGCACGACACAAAGTTCACCGGAATTGGCTGGCGCTTATCGATCTCCAAGTGATTTGGAACAAGTTAGCATAAGCTTGCAAGTGCCTATTCTCGATTGGGGACAGGGGAAGGGTCGTGTAAAAATTGCTGAGTCAAACCAGGCGTTAGAACAATCTTCTGTAGAACAACAGACAATTGATTCTAAACAGGAGGTTTATTTAAAAGTAAGGCAGTTTAATATTCAGCAAAGCCAGGTACAGATCGCTGCTAAAACCGATACTGTTGCACAGAAACGCTACGATGTAACTAAACAACGTTATTTTATTGGTAAGATCGGTATTACAGATTTGAATATTGCACAAAATGAAAAGGATAATGCCCGTAAGGGTTATTTCGATGCTTTGCAAACATTCTGGCGCAACTTTTATGAAATCAGAAAGTTAACCCTGTTTGATTTTATCAGGTCAAAGCCTATCACAATCGACCCTCAGGAGCTAAAAGCCGTCAACTAAAAGGAGTAAATTTCATTTATATTTTATTATTGGGCCGTGAAACATTTTTTTGATTGCTTTGTTATTTTGTAGTGTTAATTTTATTTTATATAATCAAAAACAAGAAAATATGTCGGTATTAGTAGGAAGAAAAGCACCCCATTTTGAGGCAGATGCAGTTATTAATGGTGGTGAATTTATAGAGAATTTTTCTCTGAAACAATTCATTGGGAAAAAAGAGGTGATTTTCTTTTTTTATCCTTTGGATTTCACATTTGTATGTCCCACTGAAATTATTGCTTTTCAGGATAAATTGAAAGAATTTGAAGATCGCAATGTAGCCGTTGTGGGGTGCTCTATTGACTCTAAGTTTTCACATTGGGCATGGTTAAATACTGAACAAAAGAATGGTGGTATTAAAGGAGTTAAATTTCCATTGGTCTCGGATTTATCTAAAACGATATCTGAGAACTTTGATGTTCTAGCTGGGAATCTAGACTATGATGATGAAGGAAATGCAACCTTTTCGGGTGACCCGGTTGCTTACCGCGGTCTGTTTTTAATTGATAAAAACGGGGTAGTACGTCATCAGGTCGTTAATGATCTTCCTCTTGGACGTAGTATCGAAGAGGCCTTGCGTATGGTTGACGCTTTACAGTTTTTCGAGGAGAATGGAGAGGTATGTCCGGCCAACTGGCACAAGGGTGAAGATGCAATGAAAGCAACCCACGAAGGCGTTGCTGAATATCTGGCGCAAAGAGAGAACTAAAGTAACGAGAAGACTTTTAATCGAGTTAATTATTATAATTAAAAAAGGCCGGATTCTAATTGAATCAGGCCTTTTTTAATTCCGGATAGGGTAAATTATGCAGGATGAATAGCCTCAATAGGGCAAACATCAGCACATGAACCACAATCAGTACATACATCTGAATCAATTTTATAGATGTCGCCTTCTGAAATTGCATCTACTGGACATTCGTCAATGCAAGTACCGCAAGCTGTACAATCATCTGATATTAAATAAGCCATGATTACTGGATTTAATTGTTAATAATTTTATTGATATTTTGTGCAAATATAACCCAATACATCGTTTAAACTTCATTATAGCGCTAATTTTTTTATTTTATAAATAAGCTTTTTTTATTTTTTGATCTTTATTTATATCTACATTTGCATAAACATACATCCTGAAAAATGTAATTATTCTAATCTAAATCAACCAAAAACAGCATGTTGAAAAATCAAATTTTACTGTTGTCTATTCAAGAATTGAAGTACCTTTGCGTGGTTAATTAAATTGATTTATTTATGATAACAAAGAATATTGTAGATAGAGAAGAGGTGGTTATTAAGTTTGTCGGAGACTCAGGAGATGGCATGCAACTTACCGGAACCCTTTTTTCTGATACTGCAGCCCTTGCCGGAAATGATCTGGCAACTTATCCTGATTATCCTTCCGAAATACGTGCCCCTCATAATACCGTAGCCGGTGTTTCTGGCTTTCAGGTTCATATCGGAAGTACCAAGATTCACACGTCAGGTGACTTATGTGATGTCCTGGTTGCAATGAACCCTGCTTCTCTTAAGGCAAATCTTAAATGGGCCAAGACCGGAGCTACAATTATTGTTGATTACGATTCATTTGACGAAGACACTATCACTAAAGCAGGTTATGTAAAAAATCCGCTTCTAGACACTTCTCTTTCCGCTTACAATGTGATTAAAGCTCCTATAACATCAATGACAAGGGATGCGTTGGCAGAGACAGTAGCAGATATTAAAACAGCTGAAAAAAGCCGGAATATGTTTGCTTTGGGTATTGTTTGTCATCTTTTTAGTTGGAATGGTGAGGTGACGCAATCAATCCTTGCTCAGCGTTTCAAGAAGAAACCACAAGTCATTGCTGCGAATAAAATTGTATTGGAAGCCGGATACAGCTATGCCGATACCGTTGAAGCATTACCAACTTTAAGAGTACAACCTACAGAAGATATCAAAAAGGGAAGGTACCGCAATATTACAGGCAATATTGCAACAGCATGGGGTTTTATGGCAGCATCTGAACGTTCAGGCCGTCCTATTTTCCTGGGTTCTTATCCTATTACACCAGCTACAGATATTTTACAGGAACTGGTGAAATATAAATCTCTTGGGGTTAAAGTATTTCAGGCAGAAGATGAAATAGCAGGAATATGTTCAGCAATAGGAGCCAGCTATACGGGTTCGCTGGCATTGACTTCAACTTCAGGACCTGGTCTTTCTCTTAAAAGCGAGGCTATTGGTCTGGCTGTAATTACTGAACTACCCATTGTTATCGTCGATGTTCAGCGGGGAGGTCCTTCAACAGGTTTACCCACAAAGAGCGAACAAAGCGATCTCTATCAGGCTCTTTTTGGCCGTAATGGAGAATGTCCTGTAGTGGTTATTGCTGCAGGTTCACCTGTTGACTGTTTCTATTCGGCCTATGAAGCATCTAAAATAGCTATGGAGCATATGACTCCGGTTATTTTACTTACAGACGGACAGCAAGGAAATGGATCAGAACTATTTCGCATCCCCAGAGTTGCTGACTTACCTAAAATAGATCCTCCGATAGCTGAAGCCAACGATCCTGAATACCAACCCTATAAGCGCGATGCCAGGACACTGGCCCGTCAATGGGCTTTACCAGGAACAGACGGTCTACGTCACAGGGTAGGTGGGCTAGAGAAGGAAAATATTACAGGTAATGTATCTACAGATCCTGCCAACCATCAGTTAATGGTTAACCTTCGTCAGGCTAAAGTTGACAGGGTTGCAGATTTTATTCAGGAACTCCAAATTACCGGTGATCCTGATGCTGATCTTTTGGTTGTAAGTTGGGGAGGTACCCATGGTACTGTACTTACCGCTGTCTCAGAATTAGTGAGTCAAGGCAAGAAAATAGCGCATGCTCATTTTAAATACATCATGCCCTTACCAAGAAACACAAAAGAAGTACTGAGCCGTTTCCGTAAAATTGTTGTTTGCGAACTCAACATGGGTCAGTTTGTCAATTACCTACGAATGATACATCCTGAATTCAAATATGAGCAATACAATAAAGTCCAGGGTCTACCCTTTATGGTATCAGAACTTACTGTAAAATTTAACGAATTGCTGGAGGAGAAATAAAATGATCAAAAACACAAT
>Ga0224523_1000681_pt1 | contig 16399 bp, 14 predicted proteins | sample CFST50metaG_FD_182732 | JGI IMG/M metagenome (GOLD analysis project Ga0224523, IMG submission 182732) | Peat soil microbial communities from Stordalen Mire, Sweden - C.F.S.T50 | ecosystem: Environmental > Terrestrial > Soil > Wetlands > Peat | place: Sweden: Norrbotten County, Stordalen Mire...
ATCGTAGCAGTAATTTTAATTATTGCCTGGGCAATCGGATTCTTTGCCTTTAGTGCCGGAAGTATTATTCATGTCCTGCTTGTTATTGCAATTATCGCAATAGTTGTTAAACTCATTCAAGGCAAGAGAGTACTTTAACTCGACTAATAATTAAATGTTGATCTTGCATGATGGAGTTTTGATTTGAAGATTCTATTTGTTTGCTATAACGGCAATAGAATTCCAGCAAGATCACATTTATCCAGTCAAATCTCGCGACAAATATTCAACTCCGGATATTGGTAGTTATTTTATTGCAGCGAAATGTGGTCAATATTAAAGGTTTTTTTACATTAAATTCGCCCGTGACGTTGATGATATTGAAAATTCTTATGAATTGAATCAGGATTGAATATGTGTTTTATAAGCCTTAAGAAGAATTATCTATGAATAAAAAGAGCGTTGCAAAAGACTTTCCTATCATTTGTGTAGGTGGTTCAGCCGGCGGACTCGACGCTTATACCCGGCTTCTTAAAAATCTACCATCTGATATGGGCGTTGCTATCGTCATCGTTAATCACCTGAGAACCGTAGCCACCCTTCTTCATGAGATTCTTCCACACCATACAAAAATGCCGGTTGAACTAATCACGGAAAAACTAGACATCCAACCCAACCATGTGTTTATCATACCTGAAAAGCGCGATTTACATATTCTTGATGATGAGTTTCGCCTAAAGGCGATATCAAAACCCAGAGGCTGGCCCGACGTGATAACGGTTTTTCTTCGTTCACTAACAAAACACTGGGACGGCAAACTCATCGCTGTTATTGTATCTGGCTATGATGGTGATGGAGCAGAAGCTTTATGCGGCATTAAAGAAGTAGGTGGTATTACTATCGCGCAGAAGCCAGATACAGCAGCACAACCAGATATGCCGGAAAGCGCAATTGCAAGTGGGTGTATAGATTTTATTCTTTCACCTGAGGATATCGCAAAAGAAATTAAACGAATTGCTAATACCGGTAAAAAGTAGAACAGAATTTGCAGCATCATCAAAGGACAGCTTTTTCAAGACGTGCCAACTCCTGCTCGGCTATCCGGATTAACTAAAACCAAATTATTGGCAGTTAGCGCTGCCAAACAATTGTTTTTTACATACCTTAATTTATTCATTCAAGATTTAAATATCTGGAATGGATATAAACAGTATTGAAAATTGCCAAAACATCCTAGTTTTTAAATTAACTTATCTACTTTTAGCTTTAAGTAAGTCTTGCTACTGTGACCTGAAAAATCCATTTCTGTATTAATAATAAGGACATAATGAATGAAAGTTTAAAGACAGCTAAAAATTGCCGTCATTATGCCATGTGCAAAATTGATTTTCTAGGTAGCGGTGTGTGCACATCGGGCTTGGAAAAACATTTTGTAAGCTTCTATCCTCAGGGCAGAATGATATTATATGAGTCTCTTGCTGATAATAAAATTACTGTAACCGAAAAATGTGTGGAAATTGCAGACAGCTGTAATATGTGTGGAAAATGCGATTATCAGCGTTACTTCCTCAATGAAATGCGACCTACAAAAGTTATGGAAGCACTGAAAAATCATGTGGCCACTTTTATTAAGAACGGAGGAAAGATCAAAACTTCAAAAGATGATATTCTTCTCACTGAAATAAAAAAAATTGTAGGAAAGGACTGGGCTACAAATGATGAAGCAATTACAATAACTTATTCCCACGATTTAAGTGCGATTTCCGAACCTAAGTTACCAGGATATATAGTATTGCCGGGAACAAAGGAAGAAATTGCAGCACTTGTTAAACTCTTTAATAAAAATAAGATCACTTATACTCTTCGAGGTAACGGTCAGAATCTTCTTGGATTTGCAATTAATGAAGGTGTGATAATTGACCTTAACAGAATGAAGACGATTGAGTTTGATGAGAAAAACTGGCTTGTAAAGGTTGGCCCAAGTGTTGCAGCATTTGATCTTCAGAAACAGGCTCAGAAAAGAGGTTACAGGATAAACGCGGCTGAACCCGCTGCTCTTTTGTGTGCTAACATTATGTGTTCTGGTATAATGTCTACTTTTTCAACTACTTATGGGATAAACGCTGACAATTTTATAAATGCTGAATTCGTTGATCATAATGGTTCATTTTTTAACCTTAATGAAACTTCGTCTCCCAATCTTTATTCCTATAAAAATTTAGAACACAAGAATTCTCCCGGTATTTGCGTTGCGGATATCCGGCTTCATCCTGTTACTGATGACGAACCTTATTCATATTTAAAAGTCAAAAGTTTCGCGCAGCTTTTTGAAACAGCTCTTTCTCCTTCAGCAAAATTATATGCACAGCAAGTGGATAAAGATCTAATTCCATTTTTTGAAAAACTTTTCTCACTCCCTGAAATGACTGATCTTGTTTGGCTGAATATGTACAGGATAATGAGTACCCGTTTGGGGCGTAAAAAACCTTTTTTGCCCGCACTACTTTATTTACCTATTGATAAAAAGTTAATTAATGAATTCTCTGACAAATTCAGGCTAATCGCTGAAAAACATCATATTGACAATGATTTTGGTTTTATCACTCCAATCGATAACGGGAAAAGATGCATTTTTGAATATGATTTCTTTTATAACTATAACGATCCTGAAGAGATTAAAAGAATAAGACAGGTAGGGATGGAAGCAAATATGCTAATCGATGAATATTCGGTTGAAACAGGCGTTGTAAAGGGCCATCCATATGTATTGTATCAGGGATTCTGCAGGAAAGAAAATTTACTTTATTCTTAAAATAAAAAACTCTCACTTTGCAACTAAAAAATAATCAGGTAATAGCACTGACAGGAACAACGGGATTTCTCGGCAGCCACCTGATGGCTACATTGCTTTCAAAAGGATATAACATCATTGTTTTCGGTCGTTCAGCAAAAAACGAATCTCTGAAGGAGCGGATCAGCAGACTTTTATATTGGTTCGGATTTGATAGCTGCTTGGATCAGGTAACTTGTGTTGATACTGATTTGTCGCAGGATAATCTGGGAATTCCGATGGGAGAATATTCCAGACTCTGTTCTGTTGTAGATTCTGTTATTCATTGCGCGTCAGATACCAGCTTTTCAGAAAGCAAACGTGAAAAGGTTATGGCTGCAAACATTAATAACCTCAAAGGAATCCTCGAATTCTCAAAGAATGCGCATGTTAATTTTTTCCATTATATCAGTACGGCATACGTTGCAGGTACAGGAGTAACATATTGCAAGGAAACTCTCTCATCGGTTAAAACCTTTACCAATGTATATGAAGAGAGTAAAGCTGAAGCTGAAAAAATTATATCCCGGTTTTGTGAAAAAAATTCTATTTGTCTTTCAATTATAAGACCATCTATTGTTTATGGAGATTCGCAATCCGGACGCTCGCTTAAGTTTAACGCCTTATATTTCCCTGTTCGATCAGCTCAAACCATCAGAGATATTTATCTGAATGATATTCTGAATAATGGAGGTTTGAAGGCAGCTAAAAACGGGATTTTCATTGATAAGGAAGATTATCTTTTTTTGCCTCTCAAAATATACTTGCCCCACGAAGGGAATATTAATATTATCCCTGTGGATTATTTTGTAAATACTACGATTAAAATAATAGAGAATTGTTCCAGTAATGGTATTTACCACCTGACAAACCCCTTTCATACATCAATGAAAATCATTGCGAAGTATTACGAACAGCTTATGAAAGTAAATGGAGTGGAAATCATTTATGGTCCTATGCCCGATGATTTAATAAGAAATCCGGCTGAAGAACTATTCGATCGTTTTATTGAACCTTACCGGCCTTATTTGTCTGATATCAGAGTTTTCGACAGAACAAATACCATTCTGGCAACAGAGAATCTGAATCCTCCGGAGTTTACTTATGATATTTTTAAAATTTGCATGGAATACGCAATCAAAGTCAACTGGGGAACATCAATTTTTGTATAGTTAAATAGAGAAACCCTATAATTCTTTTTAAGTTAAATTATGGCTAAGGTATTACTCATTAATTCTAACAGATTCAAACATCCATGGCCTGTAATACCTTTTGGACTTTGCTATATAGCGACTGTTCTGGAAACAGACGGAAATAACGAGGTTCATTTTCTCGACCTTTGCTTTTCTTCAGACTGTGAAGCGGATATTCAAAAAGCAATACGAAGTTTCGTCCCTGATGTAATTGGTATAAGCATAAGAAACATTGATGATACCGGGGGTTATAATATACATTTCTTGCTTGAAGATGTAAAAAATGATGTTGTTGATCACTGTAAAGGAGAATTCGAGGGTCCTATTATAATTGGAGGTCCGTCAGTCGGGATAAGCGGCAAAGAGATGCTTGAATATTTTGATCTTGAATATGCAGTGCGCGGAGATGGTGAAGCTGTGATGTCAGAATTTGTAAAACGTATTGAATCCGGCCTCTCTCCGGAAGGGTTGAAAGGGTTGATTATTCGCAGAGAAAAGACAATTATTCAGGATAATGAACCGTTCCGGGTGGACGATCTTAATTCCCTACCTTTCCCAAAACCGCAAAGATACCTCGATCTTGAGAAATATAGCCGGTTTGGATCTCCTCTCCTGGTACAAACAAAGAGAGGTTGCGCTTTCAGATGTTCTTACTGTACATACAATAAAATTGAAGGCAAACAATATCGCTTAAGGAGTCCCAAACTTATTGCTGATGAAATTGAGATGCTTGTGAAAGAAACAGGCATTAGTCATGTTGAATTTGCAGATAGCCTTTTTAATATACCTCTATCTCATGCAAAAGAGGTATTACGGGAGGTCATAAGGAAAAAGATGGACCTCAGGTTACATACCATGGGGCTTTCTCCGGGGGCTGTTGATGAAGAACTGCTTGATCTGATGAAACTTGCCGGTTTTAATGAAGTGGATATTGGCGCTGAATCAACCTGCGATTCAATACTTGAAAGTCTTGCCAAGGATTTCAATCATGAAGACATTATAAACACTGCAAATCTTTTAAAAAAGAAGAAGATACCTGTAACCTGGTTCATTATGCTTGGCGCCCTGGCAGAAACCCGGGAAACCGTTCTGGAGACCTTGAATACAATTGGCAGAGTTGCTTCAAAATGGGATCTGGTTTTTGTTTCAACAGGGGTGCGTGTATACAATGGTGCTCCTGTTGCAGATGAAATAATGAGTTATGATACAAACTGCACAAGTGATAATTTTCTGCACCCTATGAAAATTGAACCACAGAGAATTTGTCTGGAGGATATACATGAGATCTCAAAACGATTTTCATTTCGGTTTCCCAACTTTTATTTTTACAAAAAAGAAAATATAACCCCAGGATGGATACTTGTTTTTGGCAATTTACTGCTAGAGGTCTTCCATTCCCGTCAACCTGTATGGCGTTTGCTTATATTTCTGAAAAGGATTGAATTCGTTCTGGGGATAAGTCTTTTAAAAAGAGGTTTATATGAACTAAAATTGAGTTTATATAAAAAGAAAGCCATAATAAATAAGGGGTTTTCACTCATCATGGGTAAATAAATTACGTTCAAAATTCAGCAAAATGCAGAAAGTTACCGAAGATATATACAATCAGATTAACAACGAAATTTATAATCTGGAAGGAGATAAGTGGTGGCAGCCGGATTTCTCACTGAATCTTATAAAGACTTTATATAATCCATTCAGAGTTGGTTATTCTGTAGAGGTTTTTAAAAAATTTAAAATAATCCCTGGCAAAACAAGTGTTCTTGAGGTGGGTTGTGGTGGTGGAATTTTATCTGAGGAAATAGAAATGAAGGGATTTATCACTACAGGTATTGACCCTTCCGAGTTATCATTGAAAAGCGCCGCAAGTCATGCCAGGGAGAGCAATCTGGTTATAAATTATGAAAAAGGAACGGGCGAGAATTTGCCTTTTGAAGATAATTCTTTCAACGTGGTTCTTTGTTGTGATGTATTGGAACATGTTCAGGATTTGCCAAAAGTTATTTCTGAGATTTCACGTGTCTTAAAAACCGGCGGAATATTTATTTATGATACATTCAACCGCACATATTTCAGTAAAATAAGTGCTATCAAGATTTTGCAGGAGTGGAAGCGGTGGTCTATAATGCCTCCTAAGCTTCATGTGTGGCAAATGTTTATAAAACCACATGAGATAAAATCATTATTGGATGAAAACCACCTGGATTGGAAAGAACACAGAGGTATTAAACCAAATATATCATATCTGAAGATGCTTTGCTACCTCCGCAAAAGGGCTGCAGGAAAATTGACTTATGAAGAATTTGGTAAAAAATTTCTAATGGTTAAAAGCCGCAGTACACAGATTATGTATATGGGATATGCGGTTAAACAAAATTGAAATTTACTGTTTTTCCTTTCGGGCCAATCAAAAAGCACAAGATTCTGATCCCCAATAATCGATCTTCATAAAAAGACTTCAATCATAAAGGAGCATCACATCAGAATTATGTGAATCATGTAACTCTTCTGAAAAATTCTGTAACAATTATCAGGACAAATAGAATCACCTTTGTCTTATGTACCAAAAAATGCTAATATGAAAGGATTTAATAGTAACATAGAAAAGGATGCTCTAAAAAATGAGAATTTCAGAAAAGTATTATATACTAGCAAGCATCTTCAGGTTGTGCTAATGAGCTTAAAACCAGGCGAAGATATTGGTGAAGAAACTCATCCAAATAATGATCAGTTTTTCCGGTTCGAAGGTGGAAAGGGCAGATGCATTATTGATGGAAATGAATATAAGGTGGAAACTGGTGATGCTATTGTTATACCTGCAGGTTCTAAGCACAATGTAATAAATACAGATGCAGTAAAAGAACTAAAAATGTATACAATCTATGGCCCTCCTAATCATAAAGACGGCATTATAAATGCAACAAAAAAAGATTCTGAAAAAAATGATGTAAAATTTGACGGAAAAACAACAGAATAAATCGCAGTAGTCTCGGTTGGTTCGGTATATTTAATTGATCAAGATGCGAAAATTCCGTGTAAAATAGTTTAATAATTATGTATTGTAATCGTTTCATCAGAATTTAACCGATAGGAGCAAAACACTATTACAAGTACATAACTAAATTCTCTCTAAATTCATTAATAAAACTCACACAGATGTAAGGAAACAAAGAATTACTTACAGTCTTGAATTCGCTTCTTGCAGATGAACTATTCTGCTCCCGTTATACGTAATATAAAATAGAATGAAAAAACTAAATTCAAAGGATGCAAAATTGATCGGGGATGATCTCGGTATCGATTGGAATGAAGTAAAGCTCGATGAATTTACAATAGGAATAAATGTTGAGTTTGAACACGGGACAAAATATCCGGAAACAAACATTACAAAAAATGACAAAAAAATGACTGGGAAAATTGCCTGGGCGCATTTAAAGGAGTTTCCAGATTATTATACAAGGTTAAAAAAATTAGAAAAGAAAGCCTTGGAATATTGGAAAAAGAAAGTGAGTAGCTGATCAATTGCAAAAGCAGGACATCTTGATCACATTTGACTGGTCAGATTACTATTGATACAAATAATTTAAAGGCAAGCATTTAATACCGGCCAATGATGGTCAATTTACTCCGGCAAAAGCTAGTTAAGATCTTTGGTTTTTTCTAGTCTTATAATAGGGCAATCAAACTCGCCCGTGAAGTTGATGATATCAAAACTAAATTCAGGCAAGCCGGTATATTCGGATTTTGCATTATTGGCATAAGCTAAACGCAGAAAAGCATTATTATTTCTGAATAATATGATAAAAGAAATTTCAACTAACGAAGTATTTCAACTTCTGGGTAACCCTGGAACTAAAATCATTGATATCCGACCCATTGATGCTTATAATGGCTGGCGTTTGCAGAATGAATCCCGCTGCGGACATATCAAAGGTGCAAAAAGCCTGCCAGCAAAATGGATAGAATATATAGACTGGATTGAAATTATTCGGGCAAAGAAAATACTGACCCAACACAACATTGTTATTTATGGATATTATTCTGCAGAATCGGAAAAGGTGGCAAAAGCGTTTTTACATGCAGGATACAACGAAGTAAGTATTTATAATCAATTTATTACAGAATGGTCTTCAAATATAGGATTGCCAATGCAACACCTGGAAAGGTTCCCGCAACTGGTTTACCCGCAATGGATACAAACACTGATTTCAGGCGGAATTCCACCCCATTATAATAATTCTAAGTTTGTGATATGCCATGCTCATTACCGAAACCGTGATGCCTATATGGGCGGACATATTCCCGGCGCTATTGACATGGATACCCTTGCACTCGAATCACCTGATACCTGGAACCGACGTTCTCCGGAAGAGTTGAAAGAAGCACTTGAAAAGCATGGCATCACTTCAGACACAACAGTTATTCTTTATGGTAAATTCCTGTTCCCAAACAACGCTGATCCTTTTCCGGGCAGCGCTGCAGGACATATTGGTGCGATCCGATGTGCTTTCATTATGATGTATGCAGGGGTTAAAGATGTCAGGGTACTCAATGGCGGTTTTCAGTCATGGCTTGATGCCGGATATGAAATAAACACTGAAGATGTGTCCAAAAATATAGTGTCTGATTTTGGAATCCCAATCCCTGCAAATCCCGGTCTTGCAGTTGATTTACCAGAAGCCAAGGAATTGTTGAGATCAGATGATGGAGACTTGATATGTGTACGAAGCTGGAGCGAGTATATAGGCGAAGTGAGTGGGTATAATTATATTGAAAAAAAAGGAAGAATTCCCGGTGCAATATTCAGTGACTGTGGCAGCGATGCCTATCATATGGAAAATTATTGTAACCTCGACCATACTACACGTGAATATCACGAGATTGAAGAAAACCTGATAGCTTCAGGACTTGTACGTGAAAAGCACAACGCATTTTATTGCGGAACAGGATGGCGTGGCAGCGAAGCATTCTACAACGCGTGGTTAATGGGTTGGCCACGCGTTTCAGTGTACGATGGTGGCTGGTTTGAGTGGAGCAGCGACCCGAACAATCCTATAGAAACAGGCATTCCGGTAAGTTACCTTGTTACTCCGTAGTAGAAATATTATTTACTTAAAAATGAATTAGAATGAATAATCCTGAAACATTAACCATTCTCAGAAAGCAAATTACTATCAGGAATTATTTATGCAATACAGAGCACGAAGAAGTAGTATCCGAGATAATCGATGGCCTTTCTGCTCAACAAAAATATATCCCGAGTAAATTTTTTTATGATGCTTATGGTTCTAAACTCTTCGAAGATATTACCTGTTTACCGGAATATTATCCTACCCGCACCGAAAAATCACTATTAAAAGAAATTGCATCACAAATTTCAAAAACATTAAGAAACATTGATATAGTGGAACTCGGAAGTGGCGATTGTTCAAAAATATCAATACTTCTCGATGCAATACCTTTTGAAAATATGGCTACCGTACGTTATATTCCGGTTGATGTAAGTAGTGCTGCCATTTCGAAATCGGCAGAGATGCTAATTAAGAGATTCCCTGACATTACAATTCATGGCCTAATTGCCGATTTCCTTAAACATCTCAGCGCTATCCCAGGTAATATAAACCGGTTATTTTGTTTCTTCGGGAGTACGTTGGGCAACCTTACCCGGAAGCAATCAGTTCAATTTTTATTGGATTTAAAAGACATCATGAAACCTGGCGACCAGTTATTGATCGGACTTGATATGGTAAAGAATGTAAAAGTTTTAGAAAATGCGTATAACGACAATCAGAGCATTACAGCAGCATTCAATAAAAATATTCTGAATGTTGTGAACAAATATGTTAAAACAGCTTTTAACCCCGACAGTTTTGAACATGTAGCTTATTATAACCAACCAAAAGCCAGAATAGAGATGCACCTAAGAGCACTTAAGGATTTAGATGTCAATTGTATGTATCTGCCGGATAATATCCGGATAAAAAAGGGAGAAACCATTCATACTGAAAACTCACACAAATATACTCACTGGCACATTTTAGATTTTGCAGGTATTACAGGCTTGAAAATTAATGCAGTTTACACCGACAACAATCAATGGTTTTCACTGGTACATCTTATTGCCTGATTGACTATCTAATGGGGGATACTTTATTTAGCCGGAATGAATATACTTATGGGAATAATAAGGAGGATTATTTAGTTAGTTATGAATAAACCTTTTTTAAAAGTAAAGAAATTTTTAAAGGTTTTCGGGCCTGGGGTAATCACTGGAGCGGCTGATGATGACCCTTCAGGAATCGCTACGTATACTCAAACCGGGGCCAAATTCGGTTATGGTCAATTATGGACAGTGATAGTTATGCTACCGCTTATGACAGCTATTCAGGAAGCCTGCGCTAGGATTGGCGCCGTAACCGGTCACGGTTTGGCAGCAGTAATCAAAACTAACTATAGCAAAAAAGTTCTTTATGCTGCTGTATTACTTGTGGTTGTTGCCAATACAATTAATATCGGCGCGGATATTGGTGCTCTTGCGGCCGCGGCCCAACTGATAATTCCAATCAATTTTGTCATTTTAACTTTAGGTTTTACGGCTCTGATTTTAACTCTCGAAATTTTCACTTCCTACCGGGTTTATTCGCGTATCTTAATATGGTTGGCTTTGTCACTACTCGCCTATCCACTAACGGTTTTTATAGTTAGTCAGCCTTGGCATACGATTCTTGTCGCTACTTTTTGGCCGCATGTGGAATTAAATTTTGAATTTTTCTTCATCATTACCGGAGTCTTAGGTACAACAATTTCTCCTTATATGTTTTTCTGGCAAGCTTCGGAAGAAGTTGAGGAGGAAAAAGAGCTTCATTTAATTAGTCGATATGGAAAGCCTAAAATTGGAGGAAAATTTATCAGAAATCTGCGTATCGATAATTTCTCAGGCATGGTATTTTCTGAAATTGCTACCTGGTCAATAATTATAGTGGCCGCCACAGTTTTACATCAGAATGGCGTTACTGACGTTACATCTGCCGCCGATGCTGCCAAAGCTCTGGAACCTCTTGTTCAGACTTTTCCTCATGCCGGCTTCTTAGCCAAATTAATCTTTGCTGTCGGCATCATTGGTCTGGGCTTATTGGGCATTCCCATATTATCCGGTTCGGCAGCTTATGCCTTATCTGAAGCCTTTAACATGAAAGAAGGGCTTAACCTCAAATTAAAGAAAGCTCATGGTTTTTATGGCGTAATTACTATTGCAACGCTTATTGGTTTAATGATTAATTTTATGGGCATTGATCCGATTAAAGCCCTGGTTTTTACTGCTGTTTTTAATGGGGTGGCCGCTGTACCTTTAATCTTTTTAATCGCCAGAATCGCCCGCAATAAAAAAATTATGGGTGAATACCGCAGTGGGTGGTTATCTAATACTACAGTTTGGATTACATTCATAGTTATGCTGGTATCTGCGGTTGCGATGTTTTATACTTTAGCCCGAGGATAATGTGAACTTGTTATTTTCTTCATTTATGAATGTTATTAGTGTAAATTATGATGAAATGGATAAATACTATCGGTAGTGCTTTCATGCAATTGCCTGGCACATTTGCAGACTCGCATCAATTCATGCTAAATCCAGAAATTGTAAAATAGCTAGTCAGAAAGAGTAAAATATCGATTAATATCGGGTATCTGATAAAAAGTGTTTGAGTTGATCATCTAAGGAATCTTCTATTGCGTAAAAGCTTTTTGATGCAATTGACACTGAATGGGGTACTCACAATGAAGGTTGATGTTGCGAACTCCATGCCTGAGAGCGCAGTAATTTTTTAATGGTTTATTATTGCATTTCAGTTGATTGTCTTGGCAGGACAGGTTAATTTTTACCGCCCTTTGTTTAAATTTAAACTATTTTTTTCGGCGAGATTATTAGAACTTATTGTAACCTGAAAGGAAGTGAAAATATAATAAAAACATCCCATTTTTGTCTAAAACCTGGCTCAAACCTGGCGCAGACTTCTAAGGTTGAGGTTAAGGTTAAGGCTGAGAATTTCATTTAGTGTATCTCAACGTATACACCTAAAACAGAATAAGATGAAAAGAAAAAGCCCTCCTACGCTAAAGCTTCGGAGGGCGAAGGTGGGCCCAGCTGGGCTCGAACCGGGCCGAGCGTTAAAAAATTGCCCGGTGGGCAATTTTAGCGAAGGCGACAGACTGCCACGAGGGCTCGAGCGTACACGTGTTCGTCCAAAATCCTCATATGTGAAAGGAAGGGTAAGTTATTTATTCCTTCTTCCCACCCTTAAAATCAGTGCAATAACGAGTACTATCACTGCAACTGTAATGAAAATACCTACGCCTATGCCTGTTTTGAAGATTCCACCTATAATGCTACATGAACTTACAGACAAACCTAGGAATAAAGCTAAAATCAGATTAAAAAATTTTGAAGTTTTACGAAAAATCTTGTTATGGTCATTTTTTATAAGCAAATGCTGTGAATCTTTATTCATCTTTTTAAAGTTTTTAAATGTTTATGTTTGTGATTTGGGTTACGAAGATCTGCGTGAATTTTCGCGGTCCCAGAAGCGATGCTGGGCAATTGCTTCCACAAATTCTTTTGGCGTGCAGTTAATCAACACCCCCTTTCTATTAAAGGATTTATTTTTGCCAGTAATTCCAAAACCAGCTTCAGTTATTTGCAAAAACTCCACACCTACTCCCTTTACCGCAATTGCTTTGCAATGCAAATATGCTTCATTTATGAAAGTGACGGCATTAGGATTTTCTTTCAGGCCGGAGGCGCTTTTCACCCCGTCAGGTATATATACAGCATCAAACAGAACGGAAGCTGCTATTAAAAGGCTCTGATCAACTTTTACTGGCTTGCCTCCGGATGAAATAATGTTGCCTAGATGAGGAGCGATGATTTTTATTCGTGCTCCCGCTTTTTCAAGGGATATTTTCATGCTATTCATGGATGCCTCATCAACCCCATCTGCTGCAAGTATAGCTATCAGCCTAGTTTTAATAGTATCCTTCACTGTGGATGCCATACTAAGAGCTTTAGACCTTTTTAATGTTTGTTTGACAAGAATGGGTTGATATTTTTTAGGATCACCATCAGCCGGAATATTTTGATTAAGGAGTTTCACATTGGCTTTGGGTACAAGAATGCCCAAACCTTCTGCGACTTTTGATGCAAGAGTTTCATCAACCTGTTTCAGCATACCAACTATACGTTCACGTATGACAGCCGATTCAACCTTTCCTAACTCAAAGCGGAAAGCATCAATAATATGATTTTTCTCGTGTTCACTCTGGCTGCTGAAAAATAAAGTTGCCTGGCTGAAATGGTCAAAAAAGCTTTGACTTCGCGCCCTCACTTTTTTTGCGTCAATATGTTCATTGTATGAAACAAAACCACCTTCGATCGCTTTTGCCTGGAAGGGGCAACCATTTCCTGTCGTATTAGGATGATAGCTTGATTGTCCGGTGTTTATGGTCTGACGCATGTGTCCGTCTCGCTGATTATTATGTACCGGCGCTATTGGCCTGTTAATCGGGATTTCATGGAAATTAGGGCTCCCTAATCTGCTAAGCTGTGTATCGGTATAAGAAAATAGGCGTCCTTGCAGCAACGGATCATTGCTGAAATCTATCCCTGATACTACATGGCCCGGATGAAATGCAACCTGTTCAGTTTCAGCAAAGAAATTCTCGGGATTACGATTCAAAACTAATTTCCCGATAATTTTTACAGGAACAATTTCTTCAGGAATAAGCTTAGTGGGATCGAGCAAATCAAAATCAAATTTGAATTCGTCTTTTTCCTCAACAATCTGAATACCAAAATTCCATTCGGGGAAATTGCCTGTTTCTATTGCTTCCCATAAATCCCTGCGGTGAAAATCAGAGTCCTTACCTGAAATTTTCTGTGCTTCATCCCACGCAACAGAATGCACACCCAGCAAAGGTTTCCAGTGAAATTTTACAAATACTGATTTATTATTTTCATTTACAAAACGAAATGTGTGAATGCCAAATCCTTCCATCATTCGTAAACTTCGGGGAATAGCCCTGTCACTCATTGCCCACATTATCATGTGCATACTTTCAGGCGTGAGCGAAATAAAATCCCAAAAAGTATCATGAGCGGATGCTGCCTGGGGCATTTCATTATGAGGTTCTGGCTTAACTGCATGAATAAGATCAGGAAATTTTATAGCATCCTGGATAAAAAAGACCGGCATATTATTTCCAACCAGATCATAGTTACCTTCTTCGGTGTAGAATTTTACTGCAAATCCCCTTACGTCACGTGCCAGGTCTGATGAACCGCGCGAACCGGCAACTGTGCTGAACCTTACAAACACAGGGGTTCGCGTGCCGGGAGTTTGCAAAAATTTAGCCTTTGTATATTTTGTCATGGATTCACTCAATTCAAAATAACCATGCGCTCCGCTTCCTCTGGCATGAACAATACGTTCCGGAATTCTTTCATGATCAAAATGAGTAATTTTTTCACGTAACTGAAAGTCCTCCAATAGTGTTGCACCCCGTTCACCTGCCTTTAGAGAATTTTGATCATCATTAATTCGAAGGCCTTGATTTGTGGTTAAAAACTCATCCTGCCCGTTCACTGTGTTTTTAGCAAGGTCATTGGTCTTAGAATTATCAACTTTTTTTCTTTTTATGGGTTTCATGAATACTTTATTTATTTATAATAGCCAAAGTTCAATATTCTAGGTTTTAGGGTTATTATATTATTTTCAAAAATGATTACATAATTCACGTATCTTAATTTAGCTATACGGAATCTTTACGGCTTATTACTTCCTATACTCAGATTTTCACTGTGGCACCCGGGCATGGCCTTATGCTAATTTCCTTTTCTTAGTTCCCAAACTTGCTTTCAGCATTTCCATTAAATTGTCACTTTGTTTATAAACAACCTTCATTTTTGGAACTGTGATTTTTTTACCTTTTGATTTCTCTTTAATTATTTTTAAGAGTTTTGCAGTATAGGTGTCTTTATATTTTTCGATATTGAATTTTTCTGTAAGCTGGGCTACTAATTTATTGGCCATATCCATTTCTTTAGTTTTATTTTTTGAAACAGGTGGTAATTTTAATTCAGAAGGTTCTCTTATTTCCTGTGAAAAACGAATACGATTTAGAACAATTACGTTTTTATATGGCTTGAGAATTGCCAATCCTTCTTTATTTCTCAACACAAAGGTAGTAACTCCAACCTTGCCTGATAATTGTAAAGCGTCACGCAATAAAGCGTAGGCTGTCATTGCCGATTCTTCGGGTTCGAGATAGTATGGTTGTTCATAATAAAGGCTGTCAATTTCCTGTTCATCAACAAAATTTATTATCTCAATCATTTTGGTTTTAACGGCATCGGCTGCTTCAAAATCTTCATCTTCTAAAACCACATACCCGCCATCCATCTTATATCCTTTAACAATATTTTCATAAGCAACTTCCTTACCTGTGTTTTCATTTACACGTTTGAATTTTATGTTGGAATGATCCTTACTATCCAGCATGTCAAGGTCCAGAGAACTTTCCTGCACTGCTGGAAATATTTTTACGGGAATATTTATTAACCCGAAGCTGATTGAACCTGTCCAAATTGATCTCATAATCTTAATCATTTAATTGTTTTCTAAAATTCTTATTACTATTTTCCTCTGAATGCCTCGATTTTGTATGGTATGTTATTCTTTATTAAATGTTTTAATTACTTTTTCTAAATTAACTCCTTTGCCAAGCACCGGTTTAAAAATATCACCTAAACTTTTTATTCGTTCCATTACATTGTGAATTGTAAAGTCACTCATTTTTAATCCTCTTTTTACTTCTTCCCAAAGGAGCGGCATAGAAACCGTTGCATCGGGTTTAGGTCGTAAGGAGTAGGGTGCTGCAACTGTAGCTTGCGGTCGATTTTGTAAAAAATCAATATACAATTTTCCTTTTCTTGATTTTACAATGCGTTCTATACTTGTGTATTTTGGAATTTCTCTTTGCACTAACGTTGCAATTACCCGTGCAAATTCTTTAGATTGCTCATAGGTATATTTTGCACCCAACGGAATGTAAATATGTATGCCTGTTGAACCACTTGTTTTAGGATAGCATGTTACACCCATGTTTTCCAAAATATCCCTTGTCACTTTTGCTGCTTCTATGACTTGATTAAAATTATTTTCTGCAGGATCTAAATCAATGATGCACCAATCGGGATAATCTTCTGTTTCTACTTTGCTAAGCCACGGGTTCATTTCAATACAGCCCAAGGTTGCCATGTAAAGTAAACTTGCTTCATCCTTTGCCACCAAATATTTCCTTAACCGATTATCAGCATCACTTTTATATTCATATATTTCCATCC
>Ga0224523_1000684_pt1 | contig 16383 bp, 19 predicted proteins | sample CFST50metaG_FD_182732 | JGI IMG/M metagenome (GOLD analysis project Ga0224523, IMG submission 182732) | Peat soil microbial communities from Stordalen Mire, Sweden - C.F.S.T50 | ecosystem: Environmental > Terrestrial > Soil > Wetlands > Peat | place: Sweden: Norrbotten County, Stordalen Mire...
CCATAAATATAAGTATTAAAGAATTGTCATCGGGAATTTACTATTACAAGTTGACTAATACGAATGACAAAAAATATGCAATTGGTAAATTTATTAAACAATAAAACAGTTGCCAACTTAGCATTGCTTCAATGGCAGATAAGTTAAAAGTAAATAAAAAATATACAATAATCAAAAACCATAACGAATATGAACATAAACGATTGCATTAAGTTTTCAAACGAAATACCCATTTGCTATTTAGCAACAGTTGATAACGATCAGCCAAGGGTAAGGGCTTTGGGATTTTGGTTTGCCGATGAAACTGGTTTTTATTTCCAGATCGGTGCTATAAAAGAAATGTACGGACAACTGCAAAAAAATCCAAAAGTAGAAGTTTGTTTCTACAAGCACGAAGGCACTATAGGAAGCATGCTTCGGGTAGCCGGAAAAGTGGAATTCTTAAATGACCATGCATTGAAAGAAAGGATATTCAAAGACAGACCTTTTTTAAAAGATATGGGTTTAACTGTTGATAGTCCCGGTTTGATCATTTTCAGAATTGCTCACGGACAAGCATATTCCTGGTCAATGGCTGATAACATGAAAGCAAAAGAGTATATCGAATTTTAAATCAACGGAATCTTCGCTCGGCGATTTCTGGTGTGTTTAGAATAAAGTAAAAGTTTTAACCTTGGGTCTTGGAGCTTTGATATAGTCTGCCAATGGCGATTTTTTTATTTGTAGAAAAATAATTAAATTTGTAGAAAAATAATTATGCCAACAATATTAGTCATCGCAGGATGGAGGCTTTTTTTCTACTCAAACGAGAAGAATGAGCCAATTCATATTCATGCTGTAAAAGCAGACATGGAATGCAAATATTGGATTGACATTGATAATTTTGAAATTAAAGAAGCGTTTTCACACGACTTGACTCCTCAAGCTGCTAGAGAAATTAAAAAGATAATTTATTTACATTTCGACTATATTGTAGAACAGTGGAACATTTATTTTAAAACATTATAATGGCAAAGATTCATAACATATCTGTTATAAAGTTCGACTCAGACTTTCTTATTCTTGAAGTTGACGGTACGACATTTAAAATAAAACTTAGCGACCTTTCAAAAAAGCTTGCCTCTGCCAGTGATTCCGACCGTAATAATTTCATCATAACTGCTTCAGGATACGGAATTCATTGGCCATCTCTTGACGAGGATATCTCGATTAATGGAATCATAGGAAAAACCAAGTAATACTAATAGTAGTAAAGAGAAAAAGAAAAAAATATTTAACCTTTGGGCTTGGAACTTGGGTCTTTTAGCTTGAAGCTTTGGACTTGTAAAACTACGAAACCTTGTGGTAACGCCTCACGGCAAATGTAAGCATGATAACAGCAAAAATAGAAATGCTTATCAGTTGCCGCATCACGTCCATCAGCCCGGAGCCTTTTATCAGTACCATGCGCATCACCTGTATGAAATAAGCAACCGGGTTTATAATATTTATTTTTTGAGCCCAGTAAGGCATGCTTTCAACAGGAGTAAACAATCCGCTCATCATAATGAATATCATCATGAAAAAGAACGAGATGAACATGGCTTGCTGTTGTGTGTTGTTAATGGTTGATATTACCAAACCCGCACCTAACACAACGAGTAAATAAATGGACGAAAAAAGAAACACAACTCCCAGGTTTCCGAGAATAGGAATATTGAAAAGGATCTTTCCGATAGTAAGTCCGAAAGCCAGTTCGAATTGTGCAATGATCCAGAAAGGTAAAAGTTTACCGATAATGAACTGATGTTTTTTTATGGGAGTGATATTGATCTGTTCAATGGTGCCAATTTCTTTTTCTCTAACAATATTCATCCCCGTAAGGAACATACCTATCAGCGTGACCAGCAGCACAAGGATTCCCGGCACCATATAGTTTTTATAATTCAATTCTGGATTATACCAGTAGGATGAAGTTGTATAGATTGATGAGGTCTGAACATTCGAAGGAAGGTTTGTCCAGTCTTTGATAATACTCGCATTGTAATCTAAAATGATTGAACTCGTGTATGCATAGATAAGTCCGGCAGCAGCAGAGTTAATGGCATTCACAACAAGTTGCACCTTGGCTGAGTTTTCTGTTTTTAATTTCTTTTCAAAATGCTCGGGAATTATTATTTCAAGATCGGCTTTGTTCTTTCGTATGTCCTCCTCTCCCACTTTATCGGAAAAAGAAGTATTTGTAATTTCATAAAGAGGAGAGCCGCTGAATTTACTTATCATATCCCTTGAAACAGAACTCATATCCTTATCGATCACATGCACATGAATATGTTTCATTTCGAAAGTAGCTGCGTGAACAAGGATAAATAACTGAATAAAAGGAATAACAAATATAATAGGCAGCATTGTCTTGTTGCGCCTTATCTGAATAAATTCCTTCTGTAATAAAAAAAGTATGGTTCTCATTTTTTATTCTAATCTTATTTTAAACTTTTTAATTCCCAGCACCAATAAAAAGAATGTCATTCCAATTAGCACCAGCAATTCTTTCCATATATACGAAATTCCCAAACCTTTCAACATGACCGATTTTAATATTACGATAAACCATGTTGCCGGAACAATATTGCTCAACCACTGCAATGGTAAAGGCATATTATCGATCGGAAAAACAAATCCCGAAAGAAGAATTGTAGGAAGCATCATTCCCACCACAGATATCATCATTGCTGTCATTTGATTTTTAGCAACTGTAGAAATAAATATTCCAAGCGACAACACCATCACTATAAAAACAAAAGTTACAAATGCAAGCAATAAATAACTTCCTGTCATTGGCATTCCGAAAACAAATTTGCCAATTACGATAATTGTTACAGCATTAATGAACGATAATAAAACATAAGGGATCACTTTTCCCGCTATTATCTGTAATGGTTTCAATGGTGATACAAGAAGGACTTCCATTGTTCCCAGTTCTTTTTCGCGGGCAATGGAAATGGATGTCATCATGGCGCAGACAAGCATTAACAGAATCGTAATGATACCGGGAACAAACATGAAAACACTTTTTAATTCGGGGTTGTAACGCAGTCGAACTTCGGGAATAATTTGAAACGGCATTTTTTGTTCCTGCATCATCTCACGCTGAAAATCATTGATGATAGCTGTAGTATAATTAACAATAAGGTTTGCGTTATTCGGATCGGAAGCATCAGCAAGAATTTGCACGGAAGCTTTGCCATCTTTTAAATATTTCTTTTCGAAACCTTCCTGGAAAATGATCACTTCTTTTATTTTTCCCGACCTGAAACTAGCTTCCAGATCATTTGTTGAGCTTAGGTTATTCGTTAAAATAAAATATCCCGAAGAAATTATTTTCTGCGTCAGCTTGCGCGACATTTCATCTTTCGAGTTATCAAGAATGGCAATTTTAGCATCTTTCAGATCGGTGTTTATTGCATAACCAAATATTAATACCTGAAGTATCGGCATACCAAACAACATCGCCAGCGTACGATAATCGCGGAAGATATGGTAGAATTCTTTTTTTACAAAACCGATGAATCGTTTCATTTTTTAGTATTGAGTACTTAGTAATGAGTATTAAGCCATAATTGTTTGAACTTTTTTATTAGCATTTTGTAAAGCAAACAGCATTTTTTGAATTTGATCAATTTCGCTATTTAATAAATCTAATTCATTTTGTTTTATGAAATTCAATTGAAATGAAACAATTAATAATGTTTCAAGCTCGCAAGCAGAGCCCAATGAAATACTTAAAAAATGATTGAAATCTTTTTTTGTATTTCTTCCTGCACCCTCAGCAATATTTGCTGCAATCGAAACAGCGCTGCGATTTATTTGAGAAATAATTCCAAATTGTTCTTTAGAAGGGAAACTATCTGTTACCTTGTAGATTTTAGTTATTAATTCAACAGCTTTTTGCCAAACTTTTAAATCTTTATATCTGTTCATAAAAATGAAGTTTCTTGTAATTATTTATTAAATTTTTCTCAATACTCTTTACTCCATACTCAATACCCTTTACTTAAATCTGAATTACATTCTTATACCCTGCTATAAAAAACCGAAACGCCGAAAGTAATAACGGAATTCCCATGGAGACATAAAATGTATACATATATTCGGACTCAACCAATTGTAGTTTTCTAAAAGTAATCCCCGCAGAAATCATTACAGCCATTAAAATGTAACTCTTAAAATTAAAGAAGGAAAAAAAACAGGGATAATCAACTTTTATAAGTGAAATTCGTGTAATATGTTTTTTAGATATTTTAGTAAACAGGAATACATAGAAGCATATCCCGACCACTAATGCAATTAATAATTCCAAAAACAAATAATGATGTAAAGGTATCAACACCAATAGTCCTCTGAAAATAAGCATGCATCCTGCAAAACTCCAGACACAACCTGCAATAAATAATAAGTTTCTTTTCTTCACCGCTGGTTTATATTTTTCCAGTATGCTCATTTTATTGAATATTTAATTTCTTGCGATTTTTAAAAACACTTCGTTCATTGTTTCGGCTTCAAATTGCTTCTTCAATAATCCAGGTTTGTCAAGCGCTTCGATGCGCCCATCCACCATAATAGAAACCCGATTGCAATATTCGGCTTCATCCATATAGTGCGTGGTTATAAAAACTGTAACGCCTGTGCTTGCTGCTTCATATATCATTTCCCAGAATTGTCTTCTTGTTATCGGATCCACACCGCTTGTAGGTTCATCCAGAAAAATTATTTTAGGCTCATGGATCAAGGCAACTGAAAATGCCAGTTTTTGTTTCCAGCCAAGTGGCAATGATTTTAATAATATCTTCTTTACATCTCCCAATCCCAGTTTTTCTATAAGCATTTCCGAACGTTCTTTTATTTTCTGGTTCGAAAGTCCGTAGATGCCTGCATAAAAACGTATATTCTCAAAAACGGTCAGATCTTCATAAAGCGAGAACCGCTGGCTCATATAACCGATATTCTTTTTAATATCTTCTGTATGTTTATAAACATCAAAGCCGGCAACGTTAACTTCGCCCGATGTTGGTTTTGATAATCCGCAAAGAATTTTCATAGCTGTTGTTTTCCCGGCGCCATTAGCTCCAAGAAAGCCGAAGATCTCTCCCTTGTATACATCAAAGGATAAGTTATCGTTGGCAACAAAGCTCCCGAACTTCTTTACAAGATTTTTGACTTCTATTATTTTCTCTGCTTGCAGCAATTGAATGAATGATTTATTGAATGAGTGAATAAATTAATTAATATTTTTTCGTGCTGTAGCCATAATTGATGTTATTTCTTTGGCTTCATTTAACAATAACAAAGTTTCTTCCTTGGGCATTAGTTTGCCTTCAAAAATAACTTCCAACCAGAATAAACTTTCATCAGCTTCTTCAACAACAATTGATATCTTGCTAAAAAATTCAGCCTGAGAACGGGCCCGGCAGGAAGCTCTGTAATTAGAAGCAACTGAAGTAGCTGCCCGAAGAATTTGATTTCCAATTATTATATACTCTCCTTTTTTAGGCATAGCCTGATAAAATTTTAAAATATCCAATGCAAACTTTTTTGTTCTTGCTTTTAATTTTTCAATGAATTCTATTTTTTCTTCCTGAGTATAGCTCATATTTTGTTGATTTAATTTTCCCATTCTATCATTCTGTCATTCTGTCATTCTATCATTCTGTCATTATTTTTTCCTCATCAGATCCATAAAACAATCTTCAATTGTTGGTGCTTCTTCATGTATTTCAATATCGCTAAAGCCTTCTGAAATTAACTGTTTGATGAAGCTGTCCTTATTTAATTCTTCATTAAAAATTGCATGTAAATATTCTCCAAAAGGATAAACGACTTCTATATCACCTGATTTTTCAAGTGTTTTAAGAAGTTTATATATATCAGTTGATTTAAGTGCAAACAATTTTTTATCAAATGACTTAATAATATTTTCGGGTGTTTCAATTGAAAGTATTTGTCCTTCCTGCATCAACGCAACACGGTCGCACAAACTTGCCTCATCCATATAAGGTGTTGAAACCAAAATGGTAATTCCTGAATTCTTAAGTCGAATAAGCATTTCCCAGAATTCTTTTCGAGAAACGGCATCAACTCCGGTTGTCGGCTCATCAAGGAAAAGTACTTCCGGTTTATGAATCATGGCACAGGAAAGCGCTAATTTTTGCTTCATCCCGCCTGATAATTTTCCGGCAAGACGTTTTTTAAATGGCTCGATCTGACTGTAAATATCTTTTATCAGATCATAATTCTCTTTTATTGTAGTTCCAAAAATCGTTGCAAAAAATTCAAGATTTTCCTCAACAGAAAGATCCTGATATAACGAAAAACGGCCGGGCATATAGCCAACAATATTTCTGATTTTTCTGTATTGTTTTACGACATCAAATCCCTGGACTGTAGCTGTTCCGGTATCTGGCTTAAGCAAGGTCGTAAGAATTCGGAACAACGTAGTTTTACCTGCGCCATCAGGACCAATGATACCAAACAATTCTCCTTTTGAAACAGAGAAAGTCGTTTCACCTAAAGCCTGAACTTTATCATACGATTTGGTTATATTTTTTACTTCAATCGAAAACATTAATTCTTTTTATTAATAATTTTCACGCTATGTCGCAAAGACGCAAAGAAATTCATTCTATCATTCTATCATTCATTAATTCACTCATTCTCTTACTCAAACTTCACCTCTCCTGGCATTCCTATTTTCAGTGTGCCATCATTCTTAACTTTAACTTTTACCGCATAAACCAAATTCACTCTTTCTTCTTTTGTCTGAATTATTTTCGGAGTGAATTCTGCATTTGCAGAGATCCAGCTAATAGTTCCTTCGTATTCTTTGTTTTCTTTTTCATTTTTATCAACCAGCACTTTTATTTTTTGTTCTAATTTTAATGATGGCAGCTGCGAGCCGCTGACATAAACGCGCAAATAAATATAGTCAAGATCAGCAATTTTATACAATGCTTTTCCAATTGTAACAATTTCATTTGCTTCGGAATATTTTGTAAGCACGGTGCCATTAACAGGATTAATAATATATGATCGTTTGATCTGGTCGCTTACCTGTGCTATTTGCTTGTCGTAAGAATTAAGTTCATTTAGTATCGGTTCATTTTGCGTTTTGATGGATGAAATTTGTTTTTCATAAACGGCAAGCATCCCATTGATATCATCAAGTTGTTGCTGGGTTGCAGCTCCATCTTTAAAAAGTTTTTCAAGTCGTGCTTTATCAACTTGCGCTGTTTTTATTTGCTCTTCAATGACCTTGATCTGCGAAGTGATGTTATCGGTTTTATTTGATGCTGCTTTTTTCTCAGCCATCAGAGCCTCGCGTTTCAGAGAAAGCTGGATGGTATCGATCAAAGCCACTTGATCGCCGGCTTTTAATTGTGTTCCTTCTTCAGCGTTAAGCCAGATTATTTTTCCGGCACTTTCTGAAGATATAGTAATTTCAGTTGATTCAAAAGTTCCATATGCATCGGATTTATTTTTGTTTCCCGAGCATCCCGATAATAGGGCTATTGCTGTGATAAATAAAACGTGATTTCTTTTCATATATAAAATTTTAACTTTATTCATTGTCATTTATTTCATATCATTTGGTGCTTCGCACCGTCATTTATAGTCATTCGCTTCGCTGTCATTAATTATTATTTCGTTATATTATTTTTTTCAATCTTCTTCTTTTTCTAATAACTAAGAACTATTAACTAATAACTTCCCTTTAAAGTCAGATACTCAACCTTGGTTTTTATTAACTGTATTTTATGTGCTTGCATGTCTACTCTTGATTGCAATAAATTATTTAGCTCCGTAAGATATTCCGTTGCTGTTATTGCGCCATTCTCAAGTTGCGATTCGGAAGTTTTCACCACTTTTTCGCGAAGAGTGATAATATCATTGTCGCTGCTGATAAGGTTTTCGTATTTTGCAATGTCGGCAATATTATTTTCAAGAAGTACTTTTATTCCCTGGTTAAATGTTTCTTTTTCAGATTCAAGAACCTGTTTTTGCAGATCAAGTATTTTCTTTTGATTTTTTGTTTCGTTCCAATCCCACAGTGTCCATGATACTTTTGCACCTACCATATAAAAAGCATCGAATGAATTTGATAACATATTCAAGCCCGGACGCCCGTATCCCAATTCACCAAATGCTGCTAATCTCGGCATAAGTTTGCAGCCCAACAGTGATTTTGAAATATCCAGTTTCTGTTCCTGAAGGTCAAAAGCTTTTGTCTCAGGCCTGGTATTATTATAGTTTGTTGAAGCAACGACAACATCGGGAAGTTTTAGTTTTGCACTATCGGAAATAGTTATGTTCAGATAATCTCCAAGCATTTTATAAGCCGCAGAAACACCATAATCTATTTCGGATATTTGCTGATCCATTTTAATTATCTCGGCTTTCAGAACATCAGCGTTACTTTCAAGCACGGCGCCATTTTTTATTCCTGATTCAATTTTCAAAAGTTTATTTTGGATATCCTGCTTCGAAAGTTTCAGTAATTTCTTGTTTTCCTGAAGCGTTACAATTACAAAATAAATGGTATTCACTTTGTCTTTCAGTTTGTATAACTCCGTTTCAACATTCTGCAGATCGGCTTGATTGCTTGCTGTTTCAAGTTTTTTCTGGTTTGCTGTCATTCCGCCATCATAGATCAATTGCGTTACATCGAAAGTTGCTTTGTACGAATCTTTATCTAATGAAGGAATATTTATGCCGGGAATATGTATTGGCAGCGTGGTTGTTTCCGATTGGTAAGCAGCCTGCCCATTCAATGCTATTTGCGGAAGATAAGCCTTGGTATAGTTCGACAGCGCAATATCACTCGCATTGGTCAACAGGTCTTTTTGTTTCAATGTCGGATCATTTTCCAATGCTTTTTTCTGGCAGAAATCCAATGTCAATGTATCTGTGGTTTGCGAAAACGATATTTTACAAAACAGAATTAGAAACAATAGAATATATTTTTTCATACTATTTATTTTTTCCTGATAGAGTTTATAATAAAAGAGGTAACTTCTTTTTTCCGTTCGGCTAAAAATTTCTTGTACGCTTCAGGACTATCATTAAACATAAATCCCTGTATGATCGGCCGCGCCATGAAAGGGAAAAGGCACATCGCGATAATATTCACAATTAAATGAATTGGCTTAACTGGCATAATAACTCCGGCCTTCACTTCTTTCTGAATAGCCATTTCAAGGAATTCAGGTTTGATCCCTGAGCCTTTTATAATATTTACAATACGCTCAGGGTTCCTGTTTATCTCGTGCATCACAAAACTGGGAAGATGCGGATTGTTCGACAGCATTGTAATGTAAGAGTCAATAAAAGCCTCGAGTTTTTCAAACAGCGGTTTTTCAGTCATCATGATCTCCGCGATATGCGGAAGAAATTGTTGAAAGGCATCCTTAAAAATAGCATCAAATAATTTGTCTTTACTTCGGAAATAATAATGCAATAGCGCCTTATTTATTTTTGCCTCATCGGCTATTTCCTGCATACGGGCACCATCAAAGCCTTTTTCAAGAAACACTATCTTAGCGGCATCAAGTATTTTTTTCTCAGTGGTCTTGTCCTGTTCTGCCATTTTAAATAATTAGTTTAATTATTTAGTTTAACCATTTGGCAAAATTAATAAATAAAATTGATTTATCAAGTATTTTTTTAAATAATCAGAATGGATTATTTTCATAACAAAAAAAGACGGAAATTATTCCGTCTTTTTTACTTAATTTACAACGTTATATTACCTGACTAATGGATTATATTTTACAAAGAAAATATCCTGTTTATCTTTTACAGTTTTATCAGATGAGTAGTATGCTATATTTCCATACGAATCAGGGATGTAATAATAATCATCCGATGTTGAATTAACTTCAGCACCTATGTTTTCAGGAGCGGACCACAAACCATCTTCGTTCTGGGTAGATACAAAGATATCGTATCCTCCAATACCGTTATGTCCTTTCGAACTAAAATATAATGTTGCTCCGTCTGACATCAGGAAAGGCGATTCTTCATTATCCGTTGTGTTAATTGTTTTCCCAAGGTTATACGGTTCACTCCACCTGTTATTTGATAAGCGTTCGCTTGCCCATATATCTTTCCCTCCGCAACCACCTGGTCTGTCACTTACAAAATATAAAGTACCACCATCAGCACTTAGCATGGGGCTTGTTTCAATATACTTGGTATTGATATTTAGTTTTTGTGGTGAAAATGTATTACTTCTAAGGTCTACCCTGTAAATATCATAATCCATCGTAATGTAGATCTCATCAAAGTTCATCGTTTTATTTATTTCGCAGAACTTTGAATACTCTTTTTCTATATTAATAGGGCTTTCCCAAGTTAATGTTGTGCTATCGTATTTTGAAAAGAAATACTCCCTGTTCAAATTATTTCCTTTTTTTTGTTCAGTAAAATAGATCAAACCTGTGTTGATCTCCGATACATAAAGCGGGTATTCGCAGGTTTTCATATTATTGATTTCCGAACCAAGCTTTTGAACTTCCACCATATAAGCTGTGTTAGTGAGGGGCTGCGAAATTTGCGTTAATGCCTTTTTGCATACGCGGCTGGTTGATATTGCTCCTGATGCATTTTGAAACATTAAGAACAATACTAACAATAATGAATATGTGTATAGCTTTTTCATAGCTTGAGAGTTTATAATGTTTGCATGACCAATATACGGAATTTAAACATCAATGTCAAGTTTTGTTTCCCAAACGCATTGATAATTAATAATTATAAAATATTTTAACCAACAAACAATAGAAAACATTACACTAATAAATATTATTCTTACACTAAAAAAGTTAGTAAAAACACCAATATAACACTAAGTAATAACACCCATAACGCGGTTTGCACCACCTGATAATAAAAGTGTTCTGTATAATTTTAAATCTCAATATTTGCAAAAAATATCTTTTCTTTCTGAAATTTTTCATATTCCCCTTTGAACTAATTCATCTTTTTATATGAATATATTTGTTTTTTAAAAAAAGTATTTATCTTTGCCGACTAATTCTATATACAATATAAGTTGAATAACTAAAATGGGTGAACTTTATAATAAACTCCTGGAAGATGTGCGATTTCAGGAAGGTGTTAAAGCCTGCATCAATTGCGGAACCTGTACTGCAATTTGCGCTGCCGCATCTTTTTACAACTACGACCCCAGGGTAATTGTGGATACAGTACAATCCCGAAACGAAGACGAAATAAAAGACCTGCTGAAAAGCGAAACGATCTGGTATTGTGGCGAATGTATGTCTTGCAAAACCCGTTGTCCGCGTGGGAACGCTCCTGGTCTCGTGATCATGGCGCTTCGTTCTTTATCTCAGGAACTGGGTTATTTTGTTGAATCGGAAAAAGGAAGGCAGCAATTAGCATTAAAAAGAACGGTCGGCCAGTGGATACTTAGTTTTGGATACTGTCTTTACCTCGAAGGAGTTGGCACTGATCTTCATCCCGAACAAGGACCGTCCTGGGACTGGCTGCAAAAAAACTGGACAAAAGTGTTTGACAGGCTTGGAGCAAACTATAAAGGTGATGGTCCCGGTATTCTTAGAAAAATACCAGAAGAAGCAATGGACGAGATCAGGAAAATATTTGAAGTAACAGGTGGCAATGCTCGTTTTGAGAAAATTGAAAAATTCTCAAAGCAAAAAGCAAAAGAGTTAGGTTTGGAGTTCGGCGATGGGATCGACAACGAATATTTTTCATATATCTATACACACAATAATAATTCACACAACAGAAAATGAAAGTAGCAGGCAAACAAGCGATATGGAAAGAATACCAGAAAGAAATCGCTGATGATAAATATTTTTATGTAAGAAGTTGTGTGCGACAGAATTTCTTTCCGGGCTCTGAAAATACGTTCCTCCGTATCATGCGCGACGAACTTAAAAAAGATATTTACGAGCATCCTTGTCATACAACATGCACAGGTATTGGTTATCACGGCGATATTGTTCCTGTTGATACCATGATGACCGTTGTTGCGCGTCAGTTTGCGTTAATGACCGAAGCCGGGTACGAAAATCTTGCACCTTCATGTATCACTTCTTTTGGGATCTACACCGAAGTTCTTGATACCTGGCATCATTTCCCCGAAGTGGAAGAAAAGGTCAGGAAGTATTTGAAACAGGCTACGGGCAGGGAGTTTAAAATCCCTAAGAATCTTGCTCATGCCAGCGATATCATTTATAAGTTCCGAAAAGAAATTGCTCAAAAAGCAAAATTTAAACTTATTGATAAAGAAACAGGTAAGCCATTACAAGCAGTTGAGCATATTGGTTGTCATTATGCAAAGATGTTCCCCGATAAAGGTGTTGGCGGCGCTGAATATCCTTATGTCCTCACAGGAATGATAGAAGAATGGGGAGGTGAAGTTATTGATTATCCCGAAAGGAGACATTGCTGTGGCTTTGGTTTCAGGCAATATTTAGTTCAAGCTAACCGTGGATATTCCATGTCGTGTTCGCATAAAAAATTCGAATCCATGGAACCATATAAACCAGATCTTATTCTTACCAATTGCCCTGGCTGTCCTATGTTCCTTGATAAATGGCAATATGCAATTGCCGAAATGGAAGGAAAGACTTACGGGAAAAATGGTCATGGTATACCTGTTTTCACTTATGAAGAATTAGCAGGACTTGTTCTTGGCTATGATCCGTGGGACTTGGGATTACAGGTTCACCAGGTTTCATGCGAACCCTTACTTGACAGAATTGGAATTGTATATGATCCCGAGAAAAAGTATTCTGATAAAAACGGAAACTCTCTTGGAGTTCCTGAAAAACCAACTGTTTTAAAAGTTTGAGAAAAAGGTATATGGAATAAAGGTATAAAGGATATAAGGGAAAATTAAATAGCTATAAACAAAAATTCTCAAAATGGTTTAATAAATAAAATCTCTGTGAAACTCTATAAACTCTGCGAACTCTGTGTTAATAAATTTTTCAACACAGAGAAAAATATACAGAGTAACACAGAGAAAAAAAGAGTAGTAAAAAATTAAAAATATAAAATGAAAAAAAGAGTAATAGTGATTGGCGGAGGTATAGCAGGTATGGAGTCTGCCACAAACCTCGCCGCTATGGGTCATAATGTTACCTTGCTTGAAAAAAGCAATGAGCTTGGCGGACATTTACTCGGCTGGGAAAAACTTTTTCCTACCATGCGACTTGGCAAAGACGTTATTGAATTTCTTGACAAAGGAATTGATCTCGCAAAAGTAAATGTTGTTAAAAATGCCGATATCATTGATGCACGCAAGAATGGAAAATCATTTACTGTAAAATTATCCGATGGAAAGTCTTTTGAATCGGATGCTGTAATTGTTGCCACTGGTTATGAAGTATTTGATGCCCGTAAAAAAGAAGAATATGGTTATGGCATTTATGATAATGTGATCACCTCAGCTGAATTGGAAGCAATGTTCCTGTCGGGGAAACCATTGCTAAATGCACAGGGCAAAGCTCCTAAAAGGATCGGAATGGTTCATTGCGTTGGCTCAAGAGACGAGAAGGTCGGGAATGTTTACTGTTCAAAAGTCTGTTGTGTTACAGCCGTAAAACAATCAATAGAGATAAAAGAAAAAATTCCCGATTCAGATATTTATTGTTTTTACATGGACCTCCGCATGTTCGGTATGCACTTCGAAGCCCTTTATAAACAGGCGCAAGAGAAACATGCTGTTAATTTTGTTCGCGGAAGATTATCTGAAGCCTGCGAAAATATGGATGGTTCGATCTTGGTAAAGGTCGAAGATACTTTGGCAGGTCGCCCATTGCGTATGAGTGTTGATATGCTTGTGCTGATGGTTGGAATGGTTCCTTCGGAAGGCACAAAGAAAATAGGCACCATGCTCGGACTTAACTTTGGCCCTAACGGATTTTTGAAATGCCAGGATCAGCACACGATGACAACGGTTTCAAATGTTCCGGGAGTTTTCTTTGCCGGTTGTTGTATGGCTCCAAGAACCATCAATAATGTTTTTGCCGATTCACGGGCTGCTGCTTTAATGACAGCTAACTACCTTGAAGGCTACGAAATTGAAAAACGAATCATGCAAAGTTAATTATGAAAGATTTTGGATATACACTCAGCAAGGACAGGCAGATCGATTTTGATAAAGCCGACAGGCGAATTGCTGCTTACGTAAAAGAACGCGAACCTTCCTTCAATATTTGTATTGGTTGCGGAACCTGTACAGCTACATGCAGTGCCGGGAATTTCACCGAATTCAATTTGCGGCTTTTATTTGCAATGGTGAAAAGAGGGCAGCTTGCAGATATACGAAAGGAAATAGCAAAATGTATGTTATGCGGCAAATGTTCGCTGGCATGTCCGCGTGGTGTAAATACCCGCAATGTAATTATTAAAATTAATCAGGCTTTGGAAAAATACTCATTATGATCTACGATCCATTTGTAATACCATTTTGTGTCGGGGCTATTATTCTTATAATCACTCTTGCTTACCGTTATCTTTACTGGATATTCACATTAAGCAATTCCGATAAATTTAAAATACTGAAAGGTATCTTCAGCGTCAAAATATTCAAGACCATCAAAGAAGTTTTTCTTGAAAGCTTGATACACCGCAAGATCTATAAAGTAAATCCAGTGCTTGGTTATATGCACATGAGTTTTGCTTTAGGCTGGCTGCTGCTTATCCTTGGAGGAACAATAGAATCGAAGATCCATACACATCGTCCGTTTAATGCTCCTTATGAACCTATCTTTTTCAAATTCTTCAATCATGATTTTGCAGGATATGCATGGGTAAATGAGTTTAAGTTCGCTATGGATTTCATTCTTCTTGTCATACTCTTAGGTGTTGCATTAGCTTTAGTAAAACGTATTTATTCCCGCATGTTCGGGATGAAAAAGACCACCCGTTTAAAAATAGGCGACTGGCTTGCAATGATGACATTGTGGTTTATTTTTCCTTTACGTTTCTTTGCCGAAAGCTTTACTTCAGGAACATATCATAACGGAGGTTTTCTAACGGATACAGCAGGGACTTTCTTTGCATCATTCCTGCCCGTTCAAGATCTTTCTTATGTAGCATGGTGGTCGTATTCCATCGTACTTGCATTATTTTTTATTGCTCTTCCTTATTCTCGTTACATGCATATCTTCACCGAAGTTGTGTTGATATTTCTGCGAAATTGTGGTATCAAGAATTGCAAAGTGTATAATTCATTTTCGGCTGTTGAGGTTTATTCCTGCTCGCGTTGCGGAATTTGTATTGACAAATGCCAGCTTCTTACTTCAGCAAGAATAAAAGATACTCAGAGCGTTTATTTTCTTCAATCTATTCGTTATAAAAATGTGAGAGAAGAAAAAGCATTTGATTGCCTGCTTTGCGGAAGATGCCAGGAATACTGCCCTGTTGGCATCAACCTTAATAATATCCGTATCTCGAAACGTTTCGAGCTTACAACTACCAATCACAACTTTGATTACTTAGAACCTGTTGTTGAAAAAACAGCTCCTGTTATTTACTTTGCAGGCTGTATGACTCACCTTACCCCTTCCATTAAAATAGCTATGGAATCTATTTTAAAAGCTTCAGGAACAGAATATTTATTCCTTGATAAAGACGGAAGTATCTGTTGCGGCAGACCATTGATGACCGCAGGTGATATTTTAAAAGCACACAAACTCATTGAAAAGAACACCAAGCTTATAAAAGAATCGGGAGCAAAAACACTGGTTACCTCCTGCCCTATTTGCTTAAAAGTATTCAAGGAAGATTACATGCTTAACATTGAAGTGCTTCATCACAGTCAGTATATCCTTCGTCTTGCCGAAGAAGGAAAGATACGTTTGAATAAATCGAAACTAAGCGCTACCTATCATGACCCCTGCGAACTTGCAAGAGGTTGTGAGATTTATGAAGAACCCCGCGAGCTATTGAATAAAGTGGTAAATCTGCAATCAATAAAACAGGAAAAACAACTTGGTTTGTGTTGCGGAAGCAGCATGGGCGGCTTACAGCTCAATTCTGTTCAGCGCGATCACATACGCATTGATACATTGGCTGCGTTAGAGGAAAACAATCCCAACATAATTGCTACCGCCTGTCCATTATGTAAAAAGACATTAGCCAAAGGCTCCGAAACCGATGTAAAGGATATAGCCGAGATCGTCTGGCTTTCTATGCAGAACTCCAAGAAAAGCAAGTTGCTTTCCGAAGCGGAGATGGTGAATTAGGTGGATATTCCGACCAAACTGACCACCTAATTCCGGTCTAAAGTGACCACCCCATTCCGGACGAAACTGACCACCCGATTCCGGAGCAAATTGAGCAGTAAAAAAC
>Ga0224523_1000685_pt1 | contig 16377 bp, 14 predicted proteins | sample CFST50metaG_FD_182732 | JGI IMG/M metagenome (GOLD analysis project Ga0224523, IMG submission 182732) | Peat soil microbial communities from Stordalen Mire, Sweden - C.F.S.T50 | ecosystem: Environmental > Terrestrial > Soil > Wetlands > Peat | place: Sweden: Norrbotten County, Stordalen Mire...
GATTTTAACAAAGAGTGGATCACCGGGCATGAGTATTACAGGACGTTGTGAAGGAAGAAAGCCACTGTTCCATAAGGTGTTATGCAAAACGATATCGGGATAGAGTCTTTTGATTGCTTTTGGAACGAAGCCGGCAAAGGACTGAACGACAGGTTCCATTCCAAGTTCACGCATCCGTTGAAGAATCTTGTGTTGAAGTGCAATCTGGTCAGCATGCCATTCCGAAGGAAGGGTCCCTCCTACTTTGCAGATGTTACCCATCCTTTGCCAGGGCAGATGTGCAGGGCCAACATAAAAGGTATCGATTTCCTGCTGGGTTAGTCCCAGGCGCTTCCATACGCGTGTTGCTATGGCTTCGGTAGCTACGGGAGCCAACAACATATTAAAGCCATGTATTGCTTCCCAATCCAGTTCCTGCTCCCAACGTTGCCAGGTCCAGTATGGTGTGGTATATCCTGCAGTAACGACGTTGTAAGCCTGACGAATCCGAAAGGGTGATATGACGCTTGTAAGGGTTTTATCGGGCCATTTATCGGGTATTCTGAATTGCGGACCCGACCAGCCCAACATACCGATGCCTTGTGATTGCAGATAATCATAGACTCCCCGGAGGATGGCTACCGTACTTGAGCCTTTTACAGTCAAGAGACCATTTTTGGCTTCGTATTCATAGGTATCGACGCCATTCCGGGACTCAATGATTTCCAGATTGATAGAACGTGACTTATTGCCAAGTATTCTTTTCAGGACTTCACGCGCAGCATCAATGGTCCTGGTCGCTTTTTGTGATGGCTTTATTGTGACTTGAGAATGATGGATCGCTTTTTCTGTGGGGCATTTGGAATAAACTTCTTTTGTCGCACTAAAAACAAAAATAAGTAAAACTATACACGTAACTATTTTATTCATATTCAGTATATTGGATTTGTAGTTTAAGTGGTACAAGATATATACTATTTACAAATATTTGCTTCAATTTGATAACAAAAAGTTACTCTTACAGCGTTAAGAAGTAACGTATCCCATAATCCCCGGTTTCACTGGGGGTTATTCACAGGAAACTCCTCCGGAGTTTTTATATTGTAACTCCTCCGTTGTAAAACTCAATGTTTTCAGTGACTTTTTTATATGGCGCCCATTTTACAAATTGTTCAAGCATTTCCTCTGTTTTCAAGGAGCAGTTTGAGCTCAAAATGACCCCTGATCCTTTCACAATAATACACTGAACTGCATGTAACAGGGAAGAGGATAAGAGGTGTAATTGCTCAGGCTGCAAAACCAGAAAAGCTATATGATTTCGCGTATCAGCAGATGTAGATAATAGTTTGAGCGAATGATCACAAAATGCCAGTTGGTGAATCTTTGAATTTGAAGGCATACGACTGTTCTTTGTCAACATTGTTGCAAGTTGATTGATCTTATCAAAATTCATCATGATTAAAATCCGGATTTTAAAAAGTGCAGATTAAAATTTAATTTTTAAAAACATCACCCCAATTAAGACTTTGTCCAATTAGCCAGAAATCTCTATTTTCTTTTATTGGTTTCGTGGACAAAGCTCAACCGGGGGATATTTTTTTACAAACACTAACAACACGCAAAAAATAGATTATTAAAGATTTATTTAGGTGACAATTTATAGATTTGCAGCAATAGTTTTAGTTAGGCACTGTTATAGTCATTGGTGGACCGTTGCGCGCTATCTCTAATACTAAAGGTTTTATTTCGGATTCCTCCTCAAGTTTTTTGATGGTATTCAGGTCTTTGAAATCATCAGACCTGATTCCATTAATGCTTAAGACAGCATCATTCAGGTGAGGTACATTTTGGTCATACTGCGAAGAAACAGAAGGATGTTTAATCGTGAGTTGACCATCTACAAATCCGAACTCATTTTTATTGAGCCAGAAGTCGATAGGATTGGAGAACGATTTGTTGGGTATCATATAAAACTCTTTAGCAGGGAGATTGATAAAGCAGTTAAACTTACTGATGATTTTAATACCTAAGCTTCCGTCGTTGAGTTTTCCGAAATCAGGCATTCCTTCAACCCAGCCCTGAAGGGTTCCTGTAAAATGAGGAACTTTGTAAGTGCCCAACTCGAGGAAGTCGATGATACCATTCAATGTGGCTGTTTCATGACTAAAACTAAAGGTAGAACTCTTGAACTGCACCTTGAAATCTTTTTCCAGTTCATTATTCTTTACACTGGGTCCGAAAAAGATAAGAGGATAACATGCACCGGTATCGAAATGCAGCTTGGCCAGGATCTCTTTCCCATTATTCAGTTTTGCTTTTGCCTGAATTCCAGGCAGGCCGGTAGAGTAATCAAGTGGTATTTTAGTGCCTCCTTCCGGGTATGTTATCTTTCCGAAACGATAAAGGTTGATCACTGAATGATCAAAGTCGATATAGGTGATAAAGTTCCGTAAAAAATTTGCCCCAAACAACCCGTCTAATTCATCATTGTAAGAAGGAAATATTCCAATACTTTGATTTTTAATCTGAAGAGTATCGAAGTGTAGCGTGTTACCTGCTGATATAATAATTTCAGAAAAACCTCCGACAACGGAAGCATTTTGTTTTCTGGTCTCTTTGAGACCAATGGCATCGGCAACTTCTTTTTTCATTCCCACTCCATCGGCACCGGTATCGAACAGCATGTTTAAGACTTTATTGCTGTCGTTTATTTTAAGTTTAATAATGATCCTGTCATTTCGAAATTCGAAAGGGATGATTGCAACAGGTTTTAATTCCTGAGCAAAAAGATGCTGTGAAAGCAACAAGAGTCCAATCCCTAAAATTCTTTTAATTCTCATTTGCCAAAATTTATTGCAAGTTGATATAGGTTCCCGGCATTTCTGCCGGGAACTATAAACAACCAAACGCAAACACAAAAACAGATTATTAATATATTCGATAATTATTTAAGCAGTTCACTTAATTTTTGAGCCAATGCATCTCCTCTTAAACCGCGGGCAAGGATCTTTCCATCAGGACCGATCAGGAAGTTATCGGGTATTGAATGAATGCCATATTGAACAGCCACTGCATTGTACCAATATTTCAGATCTGAGACATGATTCCAGGTCATATTATCGGTTGCAATTGCTTTTAACCAGGCTTCTTTTCCGTTTTCGTTATCCAAAGAGACGCTGAGGATAGTGAAGTTTTTGTCTTTATACTGATTATATGCCTTGACGACATTGGGGTTTTCTCCCCTGCAAGGACCGCACCATGAAGCCCAAAAATCAAGCAATAGATATTTTCCTCTGAAATCAGATAATTTGACAGGTTTTCCATCAGGATCATTCTGTGTGAAATCCGGTGCCATTGCACCAATAGCCACTTTTTTTAAAGTTTCAATCAAAGCTGCATACTTTTTGCCGGTAACTGTGTTTTTTATGTTATCTGTTAATGAATTAAACAACGGTTCAACAACATCTAATTTAGGTTGTGATCCTCCTAGTGTATTTACTGCATCTAAACTCATCCATGAATCTGGATTTTCTTTGATAAACTTACTCAGGATCGCCTTCTGGGTATCCATAAGCTCATCATAAAGTTTCTTCATTTGGGCTCTGAATTCTTCAGTTTTTTGCTGTTCAGGTGTGGCACTCTGAGAAAACTTTCGATATTCTGCTAATTTAACATCAAAAGGTTTCAGTGCTGTCTTCATTTTCTCATTTGCCTCATTGACTTTTGCATTTGAAAACACGGCAAACTTTAAAGAATCCATGGTTGTAATCTTAATTGTTCCCGGTTCAAGATAAAATGGCAGATACTCTGCAGGATTTGTTTTGGAAACAGCCTGCCTGCCATTATTATAAAATTCGAGAGTAGCTTTAATGGGATCTTGTACAGAACCTGTGAATTCAAATTCTCCATTCTTAAGTAATACTGAATCTTTAATTTTTATGCCGGATTGTATATGATTAAGATAGATAATGGCAGGTGCATTATAATTGCCCACTTTTCCTTTAATCAAATAATTGTTAGTCTGAGCATAGACAAAAACCTGTAAGAACAAGAAAATTAAAATAATTGAACGTTTCATAATAAGGGTTGAATTATTGGTTTATAGTTGAAACTAATGTAATTGAAGTAAACTGAACAAATAGTGAAAACAAAATGCTTTTGTCCTATAATTCATGAAGTTGTTATTTGAGCAATTTCTCAATCATTTCTTTCAAAGCAGGAGTTGAAGGTCTTGGAGCATCAATTGACACAATCTGACCCAGTTTGTTGAATACCATAAACCTTGGTATGCCGGTAATCTTATAATCAACACAGATACTTGATTTCCAGGCATTATCACCAATTAACTGAACGCCACCCAGTTTTTGATCAGCAACAAATTTCACCCATTTATCATGATCTTTCATTTCATCAATCGAGTAGCTCATAAAAACTACATCTTTTCCAGTCATCTCTTCTTCCAGTTTCTGAAGTGATGGTATTTCACCCTTACATGGACCACACCAGGTTGCCCATACATCTACGACCACAACTTTTCCTTTAAAATCGGAGAGTGCTACTTTCTTTCCATCCACAGTTTTGCCTTCGAAATTAATAGCAGCTTCGGAATCTCCAAATTTACGGATGGTGAGTTCGAAATTGTGAAGTTTAGTTTTCTGATCTTCTGACAATATATATTGTTTGTATTTGTCAACTTTGTCGCGATAAGCCTGATCATAGGCTTTTGCCCTCAACAAAGAAGATAAAAAGTACCATCCCTTCAGCGTATCATTTTTAATATTTTCGATACACATTTTGTCAGACAATTCGGGAGAATATTTAATACCTTCATTTGCTTTGATCGTAAACAGATACTGTAGATAACTGGCTATGAAGGACTGACCAAAATCATATTTTAATACTTCAGTTGTTTCAAAATGAGGACCTGAACTGTACTTTTTGTACATGGGAGGTTGTTCTTCAAACTTAGGATGGGCAGAACGGGGCATAAACAGGAAATGATACAATTCATATTCAAATTCAGCCTGCGCCATTCCTTTAACTAAATGATCGAAAGAGGGGTTTCCTGTGTTTGTCTTTGCTATAAATGCATCTTTCTCTGCTTCAAGATCAGGTAAAATGGGGAATATTTCTTTAAAAGTATCGTTGCCCTGTAACATATTTGCCTTTTTCAACTTCCAAATGATATTGGTCCACTCCACAAGTTTCAGATTTTCCTTATCCAGTTTATCCGTTATCGAAAAATCCAGATCTTTAAAGGCAACCGAGATTTGTTTACCTGGTGTAATATAAATGCGTCCAGGAGAATTCCGTTCTCCTATTCTGTAAAAACCACTATACTCGGGTTTAAAACAGAATCCGAATGTACCATCTTTGGCAACACTGACTTTTGAATTCAATACAGCTTCTCCATTGACAATATTATAGAGTGTAATTTCGGCAGGTATATCTTTAGTAGATATAGTTCCCTTAATAATAGCCAGTTGTGATATTTGACTCTTGGCGTTAAAAGAGAATAATATAACTGTAAGCAGCAAGAGGATGCTAATTTTTTTCATAGTAATTATGCGTTTAAAGAAAGAGAAGATATTAAAAGATAAAGAAGGTGTCTGTAAATCAGACACCTTCATTGATATTGTTTAGTAAGAATTTTGGTAAGTCATATAAGAAACAGATGGTGTTAAATAAAACACATCACCTGCCGAACCTGTTCCCGTTAAAGTAAAGGCGGGCGTAGTTGAAAGATTACCGGCAGTTTTTGTAAACATCCTGACATTGTATGTTGTACCTGTTGTTGTACCGACCATAATGTAATTAAAGTTATAGGGTACTTCAGTAGCAGGACTGGTAGTAGTATACTTTTTATGACGGATAAAAGTAATGGTTTCACCTGCCGGAGCTGTATACTGAAGTTGTTCGGCTTTGTTGACAAGGTTTCGTGACCAGACCTGATTACCACCTACCACAAAATAGATCATACTTTCATCCACATAATTGCAGGTATATTTTGTAGCGCTATACAGTTTACTGGACGATAGTAAAGTATCATTCACCATTTTAAAAGCACTCACAGTTGGCGTAATCTGTGAAAGGATCTTCAAAGCAGTGTTTGTTTTATCCTGAAAGACAGCTACCAGCGCTGATGAAGATTTCACACCCATAAACAACAGTGTCTTGTTGTTATTGATGGCTTTCATGGCTGTTCCAGTTGCATCAGTAATGGTATTCAACACAGTTCCGGCACCACCGGCAGATACAAAAGAGCTGCTGGTTTCATCAAATAAGATAGGATCGTAATTAGCGTTTGCCCAGTAATAATCAGACAAATGGTAGGGCGAATTGATGGCATCTTTCATTTGTCTGTTTCCCCAAATACCCGAATTTGAAGACATAGTGTAAATGCTGTATAACTGACCATCATTGATAAAATAGTCTGCCATACTGCCCACAAATATTGAATTAGGTGCTTTGGTAGCGGGTGGAGCATAGAAACAACCGTTGAAATTCTTGATTTCAAGCATCGTATTGGTATTGATAATTGATGCATCTTTATCTGTGGCTATAAACATTGCTCTGGTATTTGCAAGTGCTCCTGTAACCATAGATTTATAAGAAGATTCAAAATTCAATAATTTAGCTTTACCGTCGAGTTTTCTGCCGTTTGCCAATGAAAATACATTCGCCTGCATATTTGTAGGAACAATCGTTGTAGGTGTCAAAAAGAGGTCCATATCGGTTTTGCTGCCATCATCTTTTAAAACATACCAACCTCTGGTAAATTGTGTGATTACATTCAGGTTCGCTGTAGTGATCAACATATAACCAGTGTTTTTATTCTTGGCGCCATAAACCAATACCCAGCCCTTTGCAGGTTTGGCAACAAAGTAATGCAGGTCCTTCGTTTTGCAAATGGTATCTACTTTAGGAGCTGAACCTTGTACATTAGTTTCGTAAATGCCCCAGAAATAAGAGAACTGTGCGGTTGGATCAGTTGACTTAACAGTAGGTGTAATGACAATACTGTCTACCAATGAGATTCTGTCATAACTGGCATTTATACCGGTTATATTAATCTTTTCAGCAGCTGCGTAATTGTAATTACTTTTGTCTTTAAAGCATGATGTTACCAGAACAATCATTGCCGAAAGCATAATAATTATATGTAATTTCTTCATGTGTTTAAGTTTTAAAAAGTTTATGGAAATACAATCACTAAACCATTCTCATCTTTCATCGGGTTACCCGGATGAGAATTGTTATAGTTTACCAGCGCCTGTTTTATTTCACTGATATAGAACATTTGCTGAGCATAATCAGCAGTAATAGCCGTCATAAAGGCCTGATCCCATTTCTGGCCTGTGACCTGAATCATAAATGCATGCTTTGTTACACTGTAAGCACCATAATAGTATTGCGTCGCAGATGCATTCCAAGCTGATGGTTGACTCAATCTGTCAGTGAAGGTTACTTTTCTCCATAAGTTGGCTTTATCACCCACTTTAAAATTGGCATTTTCAACTACCTGAAACTTTAGCGTGAGGGTTGTTGTTTTTTGTGCTGCACTCCGTAACATTACAATGGGAACTAAAGCATGAACCTGTCCTGCTTTGATCACATAAGCGCTGGAAACTGTAGCATCGGTAAATGCTTTGTAATCGGTTCCGGCAAGAGCATTTATAGAACCATCGGTTAACTGAATCTGTTGTAAAGAGAATGGACGGTCTTTCGTAGATGGACCCCCAATGGCATAAACATCGAAATATACAGTGTCCTGTGTAATGGTTGATGCATCATAATAAAAAGTAAATGCTTTGGTTGTATCTACCAGATTATATGAAGCTGTGTATATTCTTGTGATATCAGGTCCAAATTGAATCCGGGCTGTATCATTAAACAGGTAATAATTGTCCTGCTTGCATGAAGCCAATGCCATCAGCATTAGGGCCAATATAATATATTTTATTCCTTTCATGGTTAGTCAGATTAATTGGTTGCAAGTGATTCGGTTTTTGGCATTGGGAACAGGTAATTGGGTGTTGCTGCAGTCGGTACCCAAAGTATATTGGCCTTAGGAGCATTCAAACGTTTGTAAGCAAAGAAAGCCTGGCCCTCTGCAATAAATTCTTTACGATACTCTGTTGCAAGAGCTGTCTGAAGCTGAATTGGATCAGTAGGTAATGTCGAAACTGTAATATTTCGTGCAGTTCTGAATGCAGCCCATAATGCTTGTGCTTCAACAGGATCTGTCGTTGTTTCAATGGCAATGAAATACATTTCACTCAATCGCAACATTGGAATCCGGTTGAGATCGGCAATACCCGAACCTGCTGTTGCCGGGACATTGTATTTCTGGCAGACATAGGTCTTGGCCTGGTTTGCCTGTGTGATCAGTAACCACAGATTTACTTCACGAATATCAGTACCGGTACTGCCATATAACTGTGATGTTACGGTTGTTGCTGCCGTTCCTTTCTTCAATGTCCCATTAGCAAAAAGATTGGCATATTTAGTACTCAATGTAAAATCATAGATCCCAAAGATATGCTCGCAGGTCAATGCATAATCCTTTGCTGTCATATCAGATGCTGCTCCCAAACGAAATTTAGTGGTTCCATCAGGGTTCAAAGCTCCAATTACTACCTTAGCAGCGGCATAAGCATCGGCAGGTTTGTTAAACCATAGGTTGGCTCTGGCCTGTAACGCTTTGACTCCATAGTAATTCATGCGCAGGTAACGATACGCCATATAGGTATCAGATGGATTAAACGTTGTTAAAGTAATAGAACCGGGACGACCTAAATCCAATAACGAATAGTTGAGAATTGGGTCAACCTTTTGTAGTAAAGTCTCGGCATCAGACAGATCCTTTAATAACAAAGTCTGATACTGGGTGTAAGAAATAAGTGGATTGGCATTTTTAGATAAGGTAGTGACATAGGGAGGCATACTATTGGTTGTTGGTACAGCAGAAGGAATAGGACCCCAGATACGCAGGATATCAAAATGACAATATGCGCGTAAAGCTAAACACTCACCTTTGATCATCTCGTACATACCCGGTGTGGTAAACACCGATTTGTTGACATCAATCTGAGCCAGAATGGCATTGATACTGGAGATCACCGTGTACTCCTGAGAATAGATAGAGGTCATCAATGCATCAACATTGGCATCTGTAAAGTTAAACAGCCCTAATTTTTGTTCTGTTGTATTTGCAGTCACATCCCAGTTGGAGATAAGTTCTTCGGTAGTGGTCATCGTCAGATTCTGTCCGTAGAGGGTATTTGATTTTAACTGGATGTACACACCAGTCAGGGCATCTTTGAAACCTCCCTGTGTACTGAAGAGTACATCTTGCGTCATCTGTGTCTTTGGATTAACGGTCAGATACTTCTTACAGGAAGTATTAGCCAGTAAACCGATTAACACCAAAATGATATATTTTATGTTTTTAATATTTTTCATGTCAGGAATAATTTTGTGGGTTAAAACATTGCACTTACACTGAATGAGACGTTCTGTGAAAATGGATACGATATACCACGTTCGCGTTTTACGGTTGAAATGTAAAACAGGTCAGCCATACTGGCTGAAAAGAGCAGTGATTCGATATTCATATTTTTAAGAAACGCTTTTGACTTAAGTTCATACTGCAGATTGATATTCTGACAAGTAAAGGTTTTTTCATCCTGTACAAAGCGTGATGTCATCTGTGTTAAGGAAGTTACCTGTAATCCTTTGAATCCTGCAATATCACCGGGTTTTTGCCAACGGTTATCATAAACTCTGGAGTCAACATTATAGCTGTAGTTAGCGTTTTCGACCATATCAATCAATGTTTGATTATAGAGTTGTCCACCATAACGATAACCAAAAGTTAAGTTTGCGGTGAAGGATTTGTAACGGAACATAGTGCTTATATTGCCCTGATACTTGGGATCGGTTGTACCACAAGCCTTCAGATCGAGTGAATTCCATACATAGGTCGGATTACCATTCCGGTCCAGATACATCTCTTTTCCGGTACTGGGATCTATACCTAAAGAAGGAACTACCCAAATAGTGTTGGTAGAATAACCTTCACGATATAGAATATTTGGATCAGAACCACCGGCTGCTATAATTGATGCTTGTGCATCTTTGAGTGCTTGAGAAATTTTAACTATTTTATTGGTATTACGGAAGACTGCACCTGTTATGCTCCATGAAATACCCTTAGCATAATCACGATAAAGATAAGCAGTCAACTTGGCTTCAAAACCACGGTTTTCCATAGTACCTATATTCTCAATATAACTGGTGAATCCATTTGATGGTGGTAGGTTGATGGATGAAACAAGATTTGTGGTTCTTCCCAGATAATAGTCAAAAGTAAATTGAATCGATTGTTTGAATAGTGAGGTTTCTAAACCCAGGTCATAATTCATCTTTTGTTGCCATTTCAGTTGGTCATTACCTAATCCCATCAGGTAAGCGCCCATCCAGTTAAAATAACGGTCGTTGGTGTAGTATTGGTAAGTTGAGAGTGCCTGATAAGAATCAAAGTTTTGTGAACCGGTTATACCCATAGATCCACGGATCTTCAAACGATTAATAATACTTGATCCTTTCAGAAATTCCTCCTGATGAATATTCCAACCAATACCTGTTGACCAGAATGGAGCAAAACGGTTCTTGGCGCCAAATTGTGACGAACCGTCTTCACGAACCGAAGCATCGACATAATATCTGTTATCATAAGTGTAGTTCATACTGCCGGTAATACCAACAGCCCTTGTCAGACTTTCCGATCCACCCGGTTTTCCGGCATAAGATGCAGTAGACAAAGAATTGGCAATTGCATATTGTAATGCCATTGAAGGGAAGTCGAAATTAGCATTTGAGAAACCTTCAGCCAGGAAACCATAGGTTGAATTTTTGTTCTCTCGCAGATTATAGTCGATACCCACGAATAATTGATGCTTTTGTGCAAATTGTTTTGTATAGCTCAAATTTAAACTCCCATCATAAGCAAATGAATTCCCTATGGAATAAGTATAGTCGCCTTTTCTGAAAATATCAGCAATGGCATAATTTGCAAAAGCAGTATTGTCAGCAGATCTGAATTTATCACCTTGTACTACGTCGTTTGTAAGACCAATTTTACTTCTGAATAATAGTTCTTTGGTAATGGCCCATTCAATAGCAAAATTATTTATAATACTGGATGTTTTTGACTTATCGAATCCATTCAGTGTTGAATTGTATAACGGATTAACTGGTAAAGTACTCCAGCGTCCTGTGTAAGTATAATTGCCTGGATCACCAACATACTTATTAACTCTTCCGGCTGAATCGTAAGGTCTCCAGTAAGGATTCATTTTTACGTAATCGCTAAAAACACCATACTGAGAATTTGCTGAGTTTTCCATTCCAATCATCAATGAATTGGTAAACTTTACAGTTTTGTAAATATATGTTAGATTAATGGTGCCGTTAAAAGTTTTACGGGAGGAACCCTTCATGACACCTTCAATATCGTTCATCTGTGCTGATGCTGAATAACGGAATGTCTCATCTCCACCCTCCAAACGAAGGTTGTGGCGTTGGCCAATACCCAATTGTAATGGAAGTGCCATCCAATCGGTATTGACACCTTTATTTACTTCGTTTACCAGAAAGTTATAATACTGTTTTAAGGGAACATCAGATTCAGCACGTGCATTATTATAAAGGCCTACTTTCCACTCAAGATCCAGTTTCTGTTTGGCATTTAATAAGCTATAACCGGTAAGATCAGGAGCTTCAATATTTACATCACCACGATAGGTAATTCGTAATTTCCCTGGTTGTGGTGCTTTTGTCTGGATGACCACAACACCATTGGCACCACGTGATCCATAGATTGCCGTAGCCGAAGCATCTTTCAGAACAGTAATGGTCTCTACTTCGTTTTCATTCAGGTCAAGCAATTTCTGTAAGGTAGATTCAAAACCATCCAAAATAACCAGTGGTGTATTCAAACCCACACGGGTCTGATCTTGTAATTGATTTACATTGGGTAAACTGGAATTACCACGTATCTGGATTTCAGGTAATCTGTTGGGGTCTGATCCAAAGGTGTTGCTTTCAATAATATTAAAAGAGGGGTCAATATTCCTTAAAGAAGTAATCAGATTTCGGTTACCGGAAAGCTCAAGTTCCTTTGCAGTAACGGTGACTGCTGATCCTGTGAAGGTAGAAGCCTTACGGGTAAACATACCTGTCACAACAACAGGCTCAATTTTAGCAGTCTCCTCTTCCATCATCACATTAATCACAGTACGTCCTTCTATCTGAACTTCCTGTTTTTTCATTCCAAGAAAAGTGAAAACCAAAGTTTTATCTTCTGGGGTAACCTGAATGGAGTATTTCCCATTGACGTCGGCAAGGGCCACTTTCTTGGTCCCTTTGACTACCACACTTACCATTGGAAGAGGTTCTCCTGCTTTATTCGTTACTTTTCCGGTAATCGTAATTGGGGGAGTTACTTCAACCTCGGCAATAATTGGAGCAATTACTTTAGGTTTTTTGCTGATTATTACTGTATTATCTTCAATAACATATTTTAAATCGGTATTCAATAAACAATAATCCAGAACAGATTCCAATGAACTATTATCGACATTGATGGTTATTTCTTTGTCGACTTTTCTGATTTCATCAGTTCGGTACAACAAATAATAACTAGTCGAAGTACTTATTTTTTGAAGAACCTGTTCTAAACGGGCATCCTTCATCGATAAACTTACTTTTGTCTGACCAAAGATGCTTGCTGTTACAGAAATGTTGGTCAAAAGAATTAGGAAGATGGTTAGCTTCATGGCTAAAATGATTTGTATTCTTTTTCGTCGATTAGGGAAAAAAGAACATTTTTTTTCATTTGTGTAATGAATGTTCATAAATTTGTAATTGATTAATAGTTAATAAACCTGTGAAATTTCTCTTTCGTGGAAATTACTGTTAATCTGATCTGCCGGGAAGTGTTACAGCACTTTCCGGTTTCTTTTTAACAGGTGTTATCTTTTCCGGATTAAAATCTGATTGTTTTCTGTGTCGTATGTGACCTCCTCTGTTTTTTTGATTAAATTTAAAATTGTGTTGATGTTTTCGTAGCGTTTTACTTTCCCGAAGAAGATAATATCTTTAGTGCTTTCACTATCAAAATTGATCTTCACATTGTACCAGCGACTCAGTTTACGCATGATCGATTCCATGCTTTCATTGTTAAAGATGAAGACTCCATCTTTCCATGCAGTATATATATAGGTATTAACAGCTTTGGAATCCAGGCTATTATTTGCTTTATTCAGATTTGCTTGTGTGCCTGGTTTTAGTAATATGCTGTGTTTAACGGTTGATAAATTGTTATGAACCTCAACACTGCCGTTTATGAGTGTGGTTTGAATATTAGGCTCATCGTTATAAGCCATAATATTGAATTCGGTTCCAAAAACTCTTGTTGTGATGCCGGTTGTGTGAACTTCGAATGGCTTTTTAGGGTTATGAGTAACCTCAAAATAGGCCTCTCCCTCTAAAAAGACTTCTCTTTTATCGTTTGGAAATTGGGTTGGATATTTGAGTTGAGAGGCGGCATTTAACCAGACTTTGGTTCCATCGGATAAAGTTATCTTATACTCTCCTCCGCTTGGTACAATTAAAGTGTTGTATGCTATGATAGCATTTTTTCCGTTAGTCCCTGATGCATAGATGAGTCCCTTGTCCAGATTTTTAATAACAGTTCCGTCTTTATCAAGTAGTTGTTTTGAACCAGGATTGGACAGGTCTACCTGTGAACCATCTGCCAGTATAAGTAATGCTTTAGATGTACCGGGTTTATAATCCCGCTTCTGAGCAATAGGCGCAAGATTTAATTTTTGTGAATTCATACGACTCACTAAATAATAACCGGCTCCACCGATCATCAATGGCAATGAAATCATTGCAGCAATTCTCAAACCTTTATTCCATAGAGAGTGCTTATTGGGTAGTGTAAGTTTAGCATAAACTTGATTCCATCCTTTTTCCAGATCTATCTGTTCATATTCATCTAATAATTCGTTGAGACTTGGACCTGTGGTGAGATTATCAAATGTTTCCTTGTTTTGGTCACTTTCGCTAATCCAGTCCTGAAGATCAGGATTGATAGGATCGGTGGGTTCTGATACATGACCTGATATCAGTTTAGCTATGTTAAAGTATTTAATTATATTTTTCATTTTTGCCAGTTGTTATATATAATAACGGATGAACTGACAAATGGGGTGACAAGCTTTTGAAATTTATTTTATGAAGTGACCTGCATAAAAAAGCATAAACAGGAATAAGTCATTACCCAATTTTTGGCGAAGCGCTGTTAATGCCCTTTGTTTTTGTGTTTTAACAGTATTAATTGAGATAGCTAATTCATCTGCAATCTCCTTATTTTTTAATCCTTTTAATCCCATTTTAAATATCTCCCGACATTGGGGTGCCAATTCATTGATAGCTTTATCGATAAGTCGAATTGTTTCTGCTTCGATTATTTTTTGGTCCAACCACTCTTCTTCATTGAATTTAAGAGTATTGATCTGTGACTGTTTATGTCTTTCTACTGTTTGAACATGACGTTGATGATCAATGCAACTATTTTTAACGGTAAGATACAGAAATGATTTTACAGATAGAAGTGAAGTGAAATGATCATTACGTTCCCAAAGTTTGATGAAGGAATCCTGAACGATATCTTCGGCCAAATGATTGTCTGACAAAAAGCTTTGTGAAAAGAAAAGAAGACTTTTGTAATATTCGTCAAATACAAATCTAAAAGCACTGATACTGCCACTGTTAAGATCAGTGATCAATTTATCAGCATCTTCAAGATATATTTTGTATTTGTCTGATTGCATTTATCTCTGAGTTGTATTATTACGAGTTAAAATTTTTCAAAAAAGCAAGTTCTTCAATAAAATAAATTGACTTTTAAAATGTTTTAAGCAGTTTTAAAATTATTTTATAAAAGCAATCACATACATTTTTAACCACTATATATACAATATTTAACTCCTTTTTTGAGAAGTTAGATGTTTTTCAAAGGTTATTCTTGATATAATGACGAAAAAGTGCTTTCAAAAATGAAAAATAATCAAAAAGCAAAAATATATAATTTCAGAAATGAAATTACATTAAAAATAGTGAAATTGGAAAATACATACAAAAATGAAGTATCAGTTCAATTATCAGAAAGTAAAATATATTGAACTTGTGAAAATGAAAAAATCAATGGCTATGTTGTATGAAATCTTAGGTTATGTGATTTAGGGATAGATCGAGACCTGTCCATCCTGTATTGAATACAGGTAGTGAACAGTACTTGAGAATTCATTGGGTCAGAACCCTGTTATTATAAAAAATGGCAACTGCATCAGAAACTTATAAGTATATATTTTATTTGGGCTTCAGACTTTTAGCGTGCTCGTACAAGGCTATATCTTCTTCTGTTTTTGGAGAAATCTCAATATAATGCGCTGCAGGCCTGGTCTCTTCATTTACATAAATAAAGGTAATATAGCCACTTACAAAAGGATCTGCTACTCCTTCTTTCGTGACATGGATATAGGAGACTAAACTGGTCCTACCCGTCCAGACGACTTTAGACACGAAATTCAGTATCTCACCGGGACGGGCTGGCCTGGTAAAATACATTCCATGAATTTTCAGACAGACGATCCCTTGCGGATTGACTAATTTCGCAGCTGCGATAAAGCCAGCTTCAACAAACCATTCGGCTGTTCTACCGGCAAATAATGTTCCATGATGATTTAAATCTTCACTCTTGACAAGTCTGGTAGTATATACAGGCTTAGGCTCAATGATTTTCTTTTCCATTAAAAATAGGGTTTTGCTCTTTTGGCGGCAAAAGTAGTTATTCCTATCAGAATATGTGTAATGAATGAATATTCCTTTTTGAAGTTGGGGAATCTATCTACAGTTTTTAGAATACATGAGAATTCTTCAAAAAACCAGTCGTTGATTTGGTCTTCTGTTTTTCAATGTGGTTTAGATATCAAGAGAAGTTAGTTCTATTTAGCTCCTTATAAATTCATATTCCTAAAAATATAATTGGTGAACCCATTAACTCCATTTTTGGCTATTTTGGGTTTTCCGCCATTTCTTTTCTCTTCTATTGGCTGTTCTGCTTTATGCTCTAAAGAAACTTCCTTTTTTATCACATCGTTGGGAGTAGCACCTAAAATAAGCGTCCAAAGTAAGTTGTTTTGTTCTTCCATCTGGGCGATTCTTTCATTGATCTTCGAAAACCGGTAATTTAACTCTCTTAAAAAGAAAAAGATCAATACTCCAGACATTAATACGAATGATGCCATTAAAATTATTATATTT
>Ga0224523_1000686_pt1 | contig 16375 bp, 16 predicted proteins | sample CFST50metaG_FD_182732 | JGI IMG/M metagenome (GOLD analysis project Ga0224523, IMG submission 182732) | Peat soil microbial communities from Stordalen Mire, Sweden - C.F.S.T50 | ecosystem: Environmental > Terrestrial > Soil > Wetlands > Peat | place: Sweden: Norrbotten County, Stordalen Mire...
GTCTTCGGTTGGGGCAGCGTCGCCCTCGGTTGCCATGTCACGAGTCTAGCCCAGCTTCGCGCCAAGAGATGATCGGTGTGCGCAACGGAGCCGTTCGGGTAAGGTAGCCTGCGCCATGTTCGGCACCACGCGCGCTGCGCCCCCCTGTCCATCGGGCCGGACACCTGGCAGCTTGGCTCGGTCTCCGAGACGCCCGTCGGATTCGAGGACGCAGTCAAATCCTACCAGGCGCATTTTCGCTTCTTCGAAACCGATTTACAGAACATCGACCACCCGACGCCCATCCAGGGTCGCTGGAAGGTGAACGCCATCCACCTTCCCATCGATGTGCTGCACAAGCTCTGCTACGCGAACGCCAAGCGGCTCATCTTCGCCTGGAAGGTCGCAGTGGCGGTGGTCGATCCTCTGGACGATCCGCCGGCAACTTCGACACCGGAGCACTGACCATCTAGTCGTGTGGGAAGCTGGCGAGCCGCTATTGCGCTCCAGTCAGCAGGCCGAAGATGGGGACGACCGTCACGGCCAGGTAAGCGCCAAAGAGTCCAGGGATCATCCAGGTCGCGCCGATCAGGATGACGAAGCCGTAGCGTGCGATGGAGCTGTAAGTGTTGCGCGCGGTGTCCGGCAGGAACCACTGAACGACACGCGAGCCATCGAGCGGCGGGATCGGGATCAGGTTGAAGAACGCCAGGACGAGGTTCCCGTAGCAGAAGAACAGCAGCAGCGAGCCGATGCTCGTGAATTGGCCCGGCGCGAAGACCGCCGCAGGAAACGCGCGCGACACCAGTCCGGCGACGAGCGCCAGCACGACGTTCATGCCCGGGCCCGCAATTCCCGTCAGCAGCATCCCAGTCCGTTCATCCCGGAAATTTCGCGGGTCGATCGGCACCGGCTTGGCCCAGCCGAAAAAATATGACCCTCCCGATAGCACGAGCATCGTGATCGGCAGGACGACTGTGCCGATCGGGTCGATGTGGGCGAGTGGGTTCAAGGTGAGGCGACCGGCGCGCTTGGCGGTCGCGTCGCCGAGCCGATATGCGACGTAGCCGTGGGAGATCTCATGCAAGACGATCGCCGGGAAGATGATCACGAACTCAATCAGATGTTGAAATATGGATTGCATGCTCTGGACTGGTACTTCTATTGTGCCGGTAGACGTGACCGAGGTTGGGTGTTCCACTCTGGTGTTCTTGCTGTCTTTGGGCTGGCGCCATCAGTCACTTGGCCTGGTATTTGATGCTTGTCGCAGGTGACGTTGGTCAGGGATGAGTGCAAGTTTGTGTCAAAGGTGAGCGTCGAGTATCTGGGCCATGATGGCAAGGTGTTCGCGGTATCCTGGCCGGCTCATTCACGATGTCTTCATTCGTGTGCGCTCGTGGCGACGAGGTGGAAGAGGTCCAGGGACGGCGGCGAGGACGCGGGACTGAGAGCGGGCCGCGCCTCGGCTCACTGATCATTGCCGTTGGGTCACGGTCCTGCCGCAGGCACGGCCTGAACTCAATTCACTCAACCAAAATGATGGACAACATCCCTCAATTTGAGGGAGACGGCGAGTCACCGAATTTGGACTCCATCGGTGGGCCAGTGGCGGGCACAATTGGGGAGCCAACGCTACCGACACGATGAAGCCCTGATACCCACTGTTGGCACGATGGCACCGATCGTGCAGAAGCTGCATAGCAGCAAAAATGATCGAGCCGAAGGGCACGGAGGAAAATCATGTTACGAAGTCTGAAAGATTTGGAACAGTATGCGGTGAGCGCCACCGACGGCGACATCGGACACGTTGCGAACCTTCTCTTCGACGATGAGCGCTGGATAGTCCGCTATCTGGTCGTCGAAACCGGTGGCTTCTTCAGTGGCCGCCGGGTGCTCATCACGCCAATTTCCTTCCGGCAAGTGGACTGGTCGACCCGGCGCTTCCACTTGGCGTTGACGAGGGACAAGGTCAAGAACAGCCCAAGCGTGGACGTCGACAAGCCCGTCTCGCGGCAGCAGGAGCTAGACTACTTCGGCTACTACGCATATCCGTACTACTGGGGGTACCCGGGACAGTGGGGGATTGGCTCATACCCGAGCCAGCTCGCGCTTGCCAGGCAGAACCAGGCGCCTGCTGAGCCCGATCCCAAGCAATCGGGTGACGTCCATTTGCGTAGCGAGAAGGAGATCCGCGGATACCACATTGAGGGAATTGACGCGGCAATAGGCCACGTCGACGACTTCATCATCGACGATGAGACCTGGGAAGTGCGCTATCTCGTGGTCGACACCAGGAACTGGTGGCTCGACAAGAAGGTGCTGGTTGCGCCCCAATGGACCAACCGCATCAGTTGGGCAGAGCACAAAGTCTTCGTCGACCTGTCCCGGCAAGCGATCAAGGCCAGTCCCGAGTGGATCCCGACCGCGCCCATCAACCGCGAATACGAAGCACGTCTTTACGACTACTACGGACGCCCGGTGTATTGGGATAGCGGCGACCGACCCGCAGGAACGGCGCCCCCGCAGCATCACTCAACGAGCCATCCGGGATAAGCGCGCAGCTCTTGCTGCGTAGCCCCTAAGGGCGGAAAAGGGAATGAACAACGAGCAGTCATGCCGTAGCCGCCTGGTGATGGCGCACGTAAGAGGAAGCCACGTACTGCAAGTGCGACGACGTGGCGCTCTGCCTCGCCTAGCAAACGTTCGAGGCGCAGGCCACGACGGGATGCACGGCAATAGCGGGGCACTCTGGTTCGTTCGACATCTTGCCACGTTCCGGTTGGCCGATCGAATCCAGACGCGCGGGCCTCGCGAAGAACATCGAAACTCTCACAACTCCGGCGCCAGGGATCCCGCCAGAGCTCTCCCATAACCCGTCGAATCCCTTCTAAAGCAGGAGTCACCCACAATGAAAAGTGCATCGAGAAGCGATCGTGGAAAGACAAGTGCGACCGATAACAACTCCGGCCCGGCGATCCGCCCGCCGCGTGTGACCACGAAGGTCGCCACGCCGCTTCACCGCGCAGCGGCGGGTAGATGGTGTGCGATGCTCCTGATTGCAGCAGGAGCCCAGGTTCTGGTCTTGTCGCCCTTGCAAGCGGCGAGTGCGAAGAAGGAAATTACCGACAGCGGCATCACGGCCGCTGTGCAAGGAGGATTGGCATTCGAAAAGGGCGTGTTTCCGAATGATGTGGACGTCAGCACCAGCCAGGGGATGGTCACGCTCTCCGGCTCGGTCAACAACCTGCTTGCCAAAGAGCGGGCGGTGAAGATGGCCGAGAGCATCCGGGGCGTGCGCGGTGTGATCGACCGGACCACGGTGACGCCAGTGTCCCGCTCCGACGCAGACACCCGCAAGGATATCCAGGCGGCGCTGCGGCTGGATCCCGCCACTGAATCCTATCGGGTGGCGGTTACCGTCCAAAATGCCGTGGCCACTCTAACCGGGAGCGTCGGTTCCTACACGGAAAAGGAACTAGTCGCACGCATTGCCAAGGGCGTAAAGGGAATCAAGGAGGTCCGCAACGAGGTCGCGATCAACTACCTGTCCAAACGCACCGACTCGCAAATTGCGGCGGACATCAAGGCTCGTCTCCAATGGGACATCTGGGTGAACGGCGACATGACCAACGTTGAGGTGAGCGGCGGCAAGGCAACGCTCACTGGAATCGTCGGAAGCGCGATAGCAAAGTCGCGGGCGTCGGATGATGCCTGGGTGAATGGCGTGCTGTCGGTGGACGACAGCGGGATGAAAGTCGAGCCATGGGCACACAATGACGCGCACCGAAGATTGAAATACGCCACCAGGTCGGACAGCGATATCAAACAGGCGGTTCAGGCCGCCTTTCGTCTCGACCCGCGGGTCGCAGCCTTTTCTCTCGACGTAAGCGTTGGAGGAGGAGTGGTCGTTCTCAGTGGCAACGTGGGAAATCTGAAGGCGAAGACTTCCGCTGAACAGGACGTGGAGAATATAGTGGGCGTTACGGGGCTTGATAGCCTTGTGAAGGTGAGACCTAGCGGCCAGTCCACCGATGCAGAGATGAAGGAGCAGCTGAAGGCCGTCGTGTTCTGGGACCCGCTGCTAGATAGCTCCACGATAAGTGTGGCTGTCGTCAATCGAGTCGCCTACCTCTCTGGGACGGTAGGTTCGATTGTTCAAAAAGCCGAAGCGCAGGACGTTGCCTTGCGCACAAAGGGAGTGGTGTTGGTCTGGAACGCGCTGAAGGTTGAACCGGAGTCTTGGGTTACCTACTACGATTGGCCCAACTATTACTACGCCTCGCCCCATGGCGGCCAGACGTCTTACTACGCTTCCGGGATGTTCGGGCCACAGCTCTATCTGAGCGACGAACGAATCAAAAAGAACATCGAGAACGCGTTCTTCTGGAGCCCCTTCGTGCACAGCAAGGAAATCAAGGTCTCGGTTGACGGAGGAATGGCCACCTTGACTGGCAATGTCGGAACCTGGATCGGGTGGGGTGAAGCCGACAAGGACGCGCGCAGGAGTGGTGCTACCGGAGTGGTAAACCGGGTGAAGGTCAAGCCGGGCGCCTGGTGGTGGTAGCCAGGGAACGGTCCATGAGCAAAGATGAGCGCGTCGGCTACCCAATAGGTGCCCATCAGGCGGCGGAAGTCGGGGGATTCGATTCATTGGCGGAGCTGGCCCTGAATATGTGTTGGTCGTGGAATCATGCCACCGACGACGTGTGGCGCCGCCTGGAGCCCGAACTGTGGGAGATCACGCATAGTCCGTGGGTTGTCCTGCAGACGGCGCGTCAAGCCAGAGGTCTGTCACCTGAATGAAGGACATGCGGCCTTTGCTGCGTTTCGGAGAGGTGAGGGTCGATACCAGCGCGGAGCACCACGTGTTGGAAGTCGATCCCTTCCTGAACGATCTCGCTCCGAATGCGGTACGAGTTGAGCTCTATGCAGAGGAAATCAACGGCGGCGAGCCAGTGCGTGAAGCAATGACGTACGTGCGGCCGGCTCCGGACACAGAGCGCGTTCGTGTGTACCAGACAACCGTACCCGCGACACGCCCGGCAAGTGACTACACGGCGCGAGTGATACCTCAGCACCCCGGCGTGGTGGTTCCACTGGAATCCACCCGAATTCTATGGCAACGACGATGAGGACGCCCCGACCCAAGCTGCGCGATCGTACCTCGGTAGATTCCGAGCGCGCTGACGTTCGAGAGGGCTCGCCCCTGCCCGTGGGAATGAAAGCCATCCAACCTGCAACGAACGGTTCGCCAAGTTGGGGATTCCCCATGGGCGATAATGGCAGTCCCTCCAACGTCGGCGTGGTCGTTGCGGTGCGCGGCAGCGTCGTGGATGTGCGGTTTGATGGGCATTTGCCGCCTATCTACTCGTTGCTGCGCGCGGGAGCGGAAAAGCAGATCGTCATCGAAGCACTTGCGCAGCGGGATGCCCATCACGTGCGCGGGATTGCGTTGACGGCTACGCAAGGTCTAGCTCGCGGCATGGCGGTGGAGGACACGGGCGGGCCGTTGAAGGCGCCGGTGGGCAAAGGGATTCTCTCGCGTATGTTCGACGTATTTGGCAACGCCATCGACCGCCAGCCGGCGCCGTCGGATGTGAAGTGGCGGTCCGTCCATCGCGCCCCACCGCCGTTGTCCGAGCGTTCCACCAAGTCCGAGATCTTCGAGACGGGCATTAAGGTCATCGATGTGCTCGTGCCGTTAGAGCGGGGCGGTAAGGCGGGACTGTTCGGCGGGGCGGGCGTGGGCAAAACCGTACTGCTCACCGAGATGATTCACAACATGATCGGGCACCAGGAGGGCGTAAGCCTCTTTTGCGGCATCGGCGAACGTTGTCGCGAAGGCGAGGAACTCTACCGCGACATGAAGGAAGCCGGCGTGCTGCCGAACATGGTGATGGTCTTCGGCCAGATGAACGAGCCGCCGGGCAGTCGATTCCGCGTGGGCCACGCCGCGCTGACGATGGCCGAGTATTTCCGTGACGACGAGCATCGCGACGTGCTCCTGCTCATAGACAACATCTTCCGCTTCATCCAGGCCGGCATGGAGGTGTCCGGCCTCATGGGCCAGATGCCGTCACGTCTGGGCTATCAGCCCACCATGGGTACCGAGTTGTCGGAGTTGGAGGAGCGCATCGCCAACACCGACACCGGCGCCATCACATCGATCCAGGCAGTGTATGTGCCGGCGGACGATTTCACCGATCCGGCGGCGGTGCACACCTTCTCGCATCTCTCCGCATCCATCGTGCTCTCGCGCAAACGGGCGAGCGAGGGACTGTTTCCGGCCATCGATCCGCTACAATCCAGTTCCAAGATGGCCACGCCCGGCATCGTGGGCGAGCGGCACTACGGCCTGGCGCAAGAGATCCGGCGGACGCTCGCGCAGTATGCGGAGCTCAAGGACATCATTGCCATGCTCGGCCTTGAACAGCTTTCACCGGAGGACCGCAACGTCGTCGCCCGCGCCCGCCGGTTGGAGCGATTTCTTACTCAGCCGTTCTTCACGACCGAGCAGTTTACTGGCCTCAAAGGCAAGCTGGTCAGCCTCAAGGAGGCGCTAGACGGTTGCGAGCGAATCCTGCGCGACGAATTCAAGGATTACCCGGAGAGCGCGCTCTACATGATCGGGGCGATTGACGAAGCGAAGGGAAAGGCGAAACCCGGCCCGCCCGCGGCCCCAACCGCAGCTGGATTGAAGACAGAAGGCAAGGCCGCCCCGAAGCCTGCCGCCCAGTCCCCCGCAAATGCCACGTCCGAGCCGGATCCGAAGGCCGGGGTAAAACCTCAACCGAAGGTCGAACATGCCCACGAAACTCATGAGCCTTAAGGTTCTCCTGCCCTTCCAGATCTTCGCCGAGAAGACCGGCGTCGCACGCATCGTCGCGGAGACCCGCGACGGCTCGTTTGGACTTTTGCCACAGCGACTCGATTGTGTAGCGGCTCTCGTGCCGGGGATTTTGACCTACGAAATCGAAGCGGAGGGCGAAGTCTACCTGGCCGTGGACGAGGGGGTGCTGGTCAAGGCCGGCCAGGACGTACTCGTTTCCGTGCGCCGGGCGCTGGGCGGAACCGACCTCGGCCAATTGCGCGCTTCGGTGGATCGGGAGTTCTTGACCCTGGACGAGCAGGACCAGAGCGTGCGCGAGGTCATGGCGAAGTTGGAGACGGGATTCCTGAGTCGCTTTGCGAGCTTTCAACATGAATGACGATCCGACCAAGAAAGCCGCGAAAAGCGCGCCGACCTTTGCCGGGCTGGTCGGCGCAAAAGCGGCGCGCAAGCTCAAGGCACGACGGAACTCTAAGAATGGCGTCTGGTTCGGCTTGGGCATGATGGGGCTGATTGGCTGGTCGGTGGTCGTTCCGACGCTGCTCGGTGCGGCGCTCGGTCTCTGGTTGGACAAACACCATTCGGGCAAGCATGGCTGGACGCTGGCGCTGCTGGTGGCCGGACTGACGATCGGCTGCTTGAATGCGTGGCACTGGGTCGCCAAGGAAGACAAGGCGATGCGGGAGGAAGAGGAGGATAACGATGAATGAGACGTTGACTCTGGCGCTGGCATGGGTGGCGGGGGTAGGGCTCGGTGCGGTCTTCTTCGGCGGTCTTTGGTGGACAGTTCGCGGGTGCGCTTCGTACAAACAACCAGCGCTTTGGTTTTTCGGCAGCCTCCTGCTGAGGATGGGCATTACCCTGGCCGGCTTCTACGTTGTCTCGAATCATCATTGGGAGCGGCTGCTACTGTGTCTTCTCGGATTTGTGGTGGCGCGCCCCTTGGTGGGGCGGCTGACGCGGCCATCAGAAGCCCGGCCGCCACGGGAGGCCAGTCATGCGCCTTAGTCCCGATGAGATGATCTTCTGGCGACACGGGGGGCTCAAGCTCAACGGCACGATTGTGTTCACGTGGGGACTGATGTTCGTGCTGGCGGTTGGCTCAAGGCTCATCACGCGTAAGCTTTCCACGGATTTGCAACGCTCCCGCTGGCAGAACTTTCTGGAAATCATCGTCACGGCGATCGAAAAACAAATCGAAGAAGTCGGTCTCCCCCACCCGGAAAAGTATCTCGGTTTTCTGGGCACGCTCTTCCTGTTCGTCGCCATGGCCAACCTCTTCACAGTTATTCCCGGCTACCAGCCACCGACCGGCTCGCTCTCGACGACGGTGGCACTCGCGTTGTGCGTGTTCGTCGCTGTGCCTTTCTTCGGCATCAAGAATCAAGGCATGGGCGGCTATCTCAAGTCTTATGTCGAGCCGACAGTGATCATGTTGCCGTTCAACATCATCAGCGAACTCTCGCGCACGCTGGCTCTGGCCGTCCGCTTGTTCGGGAACATGATGAGTGGGGCGATGATCATCGCCATCCTGCTCACCATCACGCCGTTCGTCTTCCCAATCGTCATGACGGCACTCGGCCTGCTCACCGGCATGGTGCAGGCTTACATCTTCAGCATTTTGGCCGCGGTTTACATTGCGGCCGCCGCGCGCGCTCGCAAGGCCAAGCCTGCGCCAGCGCCCACGACTTGAGACAAGAACAAACCAGCGAAAGGACAGACCATGGACAGTATGACCATTATAGCGGTTGCCTCAATCATCATCGCGGGAATCACCACCGGTTTCGGCACGATGGGTCCTGCGCTGGCGGAAGGGAGAGCGGTGGCGACCGCGCTGAGTTCGCTGGCTCAGCAGCCGGATGCCTCCGCTACCATCACCCGGACCTTGTTCGTCGGCCTGGCGATGATCGAATCCACGGCCATCTACTGCTTCGTGGTTTCAATGATTCTCATTTTCGCCAACCCGTTCTGGAATCACGTCATCTCCCAAACTGCGGGGAAGTAACCCTTGCTTATCGATTGGTACACCGTCGGCGCGCAAGCGCTCAACTTCGTCATCCTGGTGTGGTTGATGAAGCACTTTCTATATGGACCCATTCTCAACGCTATCGACGCGCGGGAGAAGCGGATAGCCAAAGAGATCGCGGACGCCGACGCGAAGAAGGCCGAAGCCCAAAAGGAGCACGACGAGTTCCAGCACAAGAACGAGGAGTTCGACCAACAACGCGCCACACTTCTGAGCAAGGCAACGGACGAAGCGAAAGGCGAACGTCAGCGACTCCTAGCGGAAGCCCGGCAGGCTGCCGAAGCCTTGACGGCCAAGCGACAGGAAACACTCAGGAACGATGCGCATAACCTGAATCAGGCCATCAGTCGCCGGACCCAGCAGGAAGTGTTTGCCATCGCGCGAAAGGCGCTGACGGATCTCGCCACGACGAGTCTGGAAGAGCGCCTAGGCGAAGTGTTCACTCGCCGTTTGCGCACGATGGACAGCCAGGCAAAAGCCGGCCTCGGCCAGGCCCTCAAGACAACGTCTGCCCCGGCGCTCGTGCGTAGTGCGTTCGACCTACCTGCCGAGCAACGCGCGACCATACAGAATGCGCTCAACGAAACCTTCTCGGCTGAAATCCGGCTCGGGTTCGAGATCGCGCCGGACCTAGTCAGCGGCATTGAACTCACCGCGGGCGGACAGAAGGTGGCGTGGAGCATCTCGGATTACCTCGGGTCGCTGGAAAGGGACGTCGGCGAACTTCTGAAAGAGAACGACAGGCCCAAGGCCAAGGCCGAGCCTAAGTCGGAAGAACCGAAGCCCGAAACGAAGAGCCCATGAACATGGAACCTGGGAGCCTGCAAGACGTTCTCGACTGCGCGTTTGCAGGAATGGGCCGTGCGCGTGACGCATTTGCGCCGCAACTGAGGCCACGGGAGGTGGGCACGATCACCAGTATCGCCACCGGCATCGCGAAGGTTTCCGGCCTTCCCGGCGTGGGTTTTGAGGAATTGGTGAGATTTCCCGGTGATGTGCTCGGCATTGCGTTCAACGTGGACGACGACGAAATCGGTGTCGTTCTGCTTGGCGAGTACTGGCATCTCCACGCGGGCGATGAAGTCGAGCGCACGGGACGGGTCATGGACGTGGCCGTGGGCGACGGGCTCATTGGGCGCGTGATCGATCCGCTTGGTCGGCCACTCGATGGCAACGGGCCGGTGGCGTCCAGCGAGCGTCTGCCCATCGAACGCCCTGCGCCGCCTATCATGGACCGCGCGCCGGTCACCGTGCCACTCCAGACCGGCCTCATCGTCATCGACGCGCTCATTCCAATCGGGCGCGGCCAGCGCGAGTTGATTCTGGGTGACCGGCAGACGGGCAAGACGGCCATCGCGATCGACACCATTTTCAACCAGCGGGACCAGAATGTGGTGTGCGTCTATTGTGCTATTGGCCAGCGCGCTTCTGCAGTCGCCAAGGTCGTGGCCAACCTCCGCGACAAGGGCGCGATGGATTACACGGTCGTGGTGGTGGCCGAAGGCAACGACCCGCCAGGTCTCGCCTACATCGCGCCCTACGCCGCGACCAGCATCGCCGAACATTTCATGGCAGCGGGTCGCGACGTACTGATTGTCTACGACGACCTAACCCATCATGCCCGCGCCTATCGCGAGCTGTCCCTCTTGCTTCGCCGGCCACCCGGACGAGAAGCCTTCCCCGGCGACATCTTCTACATCCATTCCCGCCTGCTCGAACGCGCCACCCACCTGCGCACCGAACGGGGCAACGGCTCGCTCACAGCCCTGCCCATAATCGAGACCGAGGCGCAGAACATTTCCGCCTACATTCCGACCAACCTGATCTCCATCACGGATGGGCAGATCTACCTTTCTCCATCGCTGTTTGAGTTGGGCGTGCTGCCCGCAGTCGATGTCGGCAAATCCGTTTCGCGTGTCGGCGGCAAGGCGCAACGGGCGGCGTATCGTGCGGTGGCGGGCGACCTCAAGCTCGCCTACGCCCAGTTCGAGGAACTGGAGACCTTTGCCCGGTTCGGTGCCCGTCTGGATGACGACACCCGCAAGATCATCGAACATGGACGGCGCATCCGCGCCTGCCTCAAGCAGCCGGAATTCGCGCCCGCGTCCGTACCCGCACAAATCGCCGTCCTACTGGCGTTGACTGCGGATCTCTTCGACCCGGTGCCAGTTGAGCAGATGACCGACGCCGGGCACGCCGTGCGAGAAGCGTCGGCGACCATCCCTGCCGAGGTGTGCGCGCGCTTCGACACCGCCGCCAAATTGAATGACGAGGACAAGAGAGCGATCGTCGAAATCGCCCGCAAAGCCCTTGCCCGTTTTCAGCCGAAACCTAAGGCCAAGCCCGAAGTGGCGCCCAGGGAAACGTCATGAGCGACACCACCGCGAGCTTGACCCGCAAGATCAGCAGTGCTGGGGATCTCCAATCTGTCGTCCGCACTATGAAAGCGCTGGCCGCATCGAGTATCGGACAATACGATAGATCGGTGCGGGCGTTGGGCGACTACTATCGCACCGTGGAGCTGGGATTGAGCGCGTGTTTTCGGGAAGGCACGCTGACGGCCCCGATGACAAAGCAGAAGGAACAGATCGAGGCGGGTGCCATTGGCGCGGTTGTGTTTGGTTCCGACCAGGGACTGGTGGGTCAGTTCAATGACGTGGTGGCCGACTACGCGATCAAGATACTGGCAGCTCTGCCCGGCAAACCCGAAGTCTGGGCCGTCGGTGAGCGCGTTCATGCGCGCCTGGCGGACGGGGGCCTGCCACTGGTGGGCCTCTTCTCCGTGCCGAATTCCGTCAAGGCCATCACGCCACTCGTTGGGCAGATTCAAATCGAAAGCGAAGCCCATCGTGCCAGAGGCGAGTATGCGCGTGTCTACGTCTTCCACAACCGTCCGAAGTCTGGGGCGCTGTACGAGCCGGTAAGCCAGCGATTGTTGCCGCTGGATGCCCAATGGCTACAAGGTCTGGCCAAGGTCCCCTGGCCGACCGGGAACTTGCCCGAGGTCATGCGCGGCGGCACTGCGACGCTGCGCGCACTCATCCGCGAGTATCTCTTCATCTCACTCTTCCGTGCGTGCGCCGAATCTCTCGCGAGCGAGAACGCGAGCCGTCTGGCGGCAATGCAACGCGCTGACAGGAACATCGACGAGTTGCTTGAGCAACTCAAGGGGACATTTCATCGTTTGCGCCAAAGAGGCATCGACGAGGAACTGTTCGACGTCATTTCCGGCTTCGAGGCGCTTTCAAAAGGAGAGACGCATCCGGCCTCCGGATGAACGAAGCCCCTCCTATCCCAAGACCACCGCAAAACGCTGGCGGGAATTGAAGGCAATCCGCCGCCAGCTCTGACCAATCGGAGATCAATACTATGAAAGCCACCCAACTGCTACATGACCTGGGCCAGAGCCTCTGGCTCGACAACATCACCCGCGATCTGCTCAACAATGGCACCCTAAAACGGTACATTGACGAACTGTCTGTGACCGGGCTGACCTCGAACCCGACGATCTTCGATCACACCATCAAGGGCAGTGCTGCCTACGACGCCGCGATCCGCGAAGGCCTGGCCAAGGGCAGAACCGGCGAGACCCTCTTCTTCGATCTGGCGCTCGACGATCTCACCCGGGCCGCCGACCTCTTCCGGCCAGTTCATGATGGCACGAACGGCGTGGACGGATGGGTGTCGCTCGAGGTGTCGCCGCTGCTCGCGCATGAAACGGCCAAGACCGTCGCCGCCGCAAAGGAACTCTCGGCGCGGGCGGGACGTCCTAACCTGTTCATCAAGATCCCGGGCACCAAGGAGGGTCTGCCGGCCATCGAGGAGGCGATCTTTGCGGGTGTGCCGGTCAACGTGACGTTGCTGTTTTCCAGCGAGCAGTACGTGGCAGCGGCCGAGGCGTATTTGCGCGGCGTCGAACGGCGTATTGCCGCTGGACTCAATCCTCAGGTCGGATCCGTGGCCTCGATGTTCATCAGCCGCTGGGATGCCGCCGTTGCTGGCAAGGTCCCGGAGACACTGAGCAACCGGCTCGGCATCGCCGTTGCCGGGCGCATCTACAAAGCGTACCTCGACCAGTTGGGCAACCCGCGCTGGCAACGCGCGTACAATCTCGGCGCCCGACCGCAGCGGCTACTGTGGGCCAGCACCGGTACGAAGGATCCCAAGGCCTCCGACATTCTCTACATCAAAGCCCTGGCTTCCCCTTTCACGGTGAACACGATGCCCGAGGCAACGTTAAAAGCCCTCGCCGATCACGGGAAACTTGGTTCGACCATGGCACCGGACGGTGGCGATTGCGAACAGGTATTGGGCGAGTTCGTGAAGGCAGGCATCCATGTGGACGCCCTGGCCGCCCAACTACAGGATGAGGGCGCAAAATCGTTTGTGAAATCCTGGAACGAATTGCTGGCCGTGATCGCATCCAAGGTCGACGCGCTCAAGAAAACGGACTAGAGATCAACCAAAGGCTTGAATACATATGGAAGACATATGATCGTCGGCCAACCAGACATCACCAAGGTTGTAAACCTTACTCGCAGGAAGGGGACCGGTCCGGTGCGCGTGCAGCGGCCGGTCTACGTCGACAGCCTCACGCCATGCAACGCCGCCTGCCCTGCAGGCGAGAACATCCAAGCCTGGCTCGCACTGGCACAGTCGGGACGGCTCAAGGAAGCATGGGATCGGCTGGTGGCGGATAACCCGTTTCCCTCCGTGCATGGCCGTGTGTGCTACCACCCGTGCGAGTCGAACTGTAACCGCCGGGAACTCGACGGAGCGGTACGCATCCACGCGGTCGAGCGCTTTCTTGGCGACCAGGCCTTGCGCGACGGGTGGAGGCTCTCGATCGCGGCACAGCCATCAGGGAAACGTATCTTGATCGTGGGGGCAGGGCCCGCTGGGCTCTCCGCAGCGTACCACTTGCGGCGCCTCGGACATGAGGTCGAGATTCACGACGCGGGCCCGCTGCCCGGCGGGATGCTGCATTTCGGGATCCCCGCGTATCGACTTCCCAGGGCCGACCTGATCGCGGAGATCAGCCGGATTGAAGATCTCGGCGTCCGGATCGTCCTCAATCACAAAGTCGAGGACGTGCTGCAGGAACAGGCGGCAGGCGGCTTCCACGCAGTCTTTATTGCGATCGGCGCGCATCTGGCGAAGCATGTGGAAATCCCGGCCCGCGACGCCGTCAAAGTGCTCGACGCGGTTTCGCTGCTGAGCGATGTCGCAACCGGCACGCACCCGGTCCTGGGCCGCAGAGTCGTCATCTATGGCGGCGGCAACACGGCGATGGACGCCGCCCGAACCGTGAAGCGCTTGGGAGCGACCGAGACCCTCATCGTCTATCGCCGCGATCAGGTTCACATGACCGCGACCGAATTCGAGACCGACGAAGCGTCCGCTGAAGGTATCAAGATCAAGTGGCTGAGATCGATCAAGGCGATCAACGGCGGCGATCTCACGGTCGAAGTCATGAAGCTCGACGAGAACGGCCGGCCGCAGCCGACCGGGCAGTTGGAGACGCTTCAGGCGGACGCCGTGGTTCTCGCTGTCGGACAGGACGCGGACAGCGGCTTCCTTGACAAGATTGCGGAGATTCAGCGCGAGCCTGACGGAGCAATTGGCGTCACGCCGAACATGATGACGGGCCGCCAGGGTATTTTCGCCGGCGGCGACATGGTCGCGAGCGAACGCACCGTCACAACTGCGGTCGGTCATGGAAAGAAGGCCGCACGCCACATCGACGCATGGCTGCGCGCGACGGTGTACGAGTCGCCGTCGAAACACCCGATCGTGGACTTCGGCATGTTGAATCTGCCCATCTTCAGCGACGTACTGCCGTGCAATCAGCGCGAACTCCCCATCGACGAGCGAACCACCGGTTTCGAGGAGGTGGTCGCCGGTTTCGACGAGCCGCAGGCACTCCGCGAGGCGAAACGCTGCTTCTCGTGCGGCAACTGCTTTGAATGCGACAACTGTTTCGCTGCCTGTCCGGCGGACGCGATCATCAAGTTTGGCACTGGACTGGGCTATCGCATTGACTTCGGAGCTTGTACGGGCTGCGCGACCTGCGTCGACCAGTGTCCGTGCCACGCGATGGAGATAATCGAGGAGCCAACGTGATGGGAAATCGAGTCACCATGGACGGCAACACCGCCGCCGCACATGTCGCTTATCGAGTCAACGAGATCTGTGCCATATACCCGATCACTCCGGCGTCGACGATGGCAGAGCTCGCCGACGAGTGGGCATCGCAAGGCATGACCAACATTTGGGGCCGCATCCCAATCGTTCAAGAGATGCAAAGCGAAGGCGGCGCGGCCGGCGTGCTCCATGGAGCATTGCAGTCCGGCGCCCTGACCACGACGTTCACGGCGTCGCAGGGCCTCTTGTTGATGATTCCGGACATGTTCAAGATTGCTGGCGAACTGACCGCGACCGTCTTCCATGTTGCAGCTCGCGCTCTCGCAACCTCGGCGCTGTCGATCTTTGGAGACCATTCCGATGTGATGGCGGTACGAGGCACGGGCTTCGCGATGATGTCATCGGCTTCCGTGCAAGAGGCGCACGACACGGCGCTGATAGCACAGACGGCGACGCTCGAGTCGCGCATCCCGTTTCTTCACTTCTTCGATGGCTTTCGCACTTCGCATGAACTCAACACGCTCGACCTTCTCTCGGACGAACAGATTCGAGCGATGATTCGCGACGATCTGGTTCGCGAACATCGGGCACGGGCACTCAATCCCGAGCATCCGTTCATCCGGGGGACTGCGCACAATCCCGACACCTTCTTCCAGGCGCGTGAAGCGTCCAATACGTTCTACCAGCGCGTTCCCGCGATGGTTCAGGCGACCATGGACCGCTTTGGACGGTTGTCCGGCCGGCCCTATCGGCTGTTCGAATACGAGGGCGCACCCGACGCCGAGCGCATCATCGTCCTGATGGGATCGGGTGCGGAGACCGCTCGAGCGACCGCGCGGGCACTGTGCGCCGTTGGCGAGAAGGTCGGCGTTCTTCAAGTGCGCTTGTATCGGCCGTTCTCCGCTGCGGATTTCCTCGCCGCGATCCCGTCTACGGTCCGTTCCGTGGCCGTACTCGAGCGGACCAAGGAGCCGGGCGCTCCCGGGGAGCCCCTCTATCTCGACGTAATCGCCACGCTTGCGCAGGGCATCGCCCGCGGAGAGCGCCCGCACATGCCTCGCGTGATCGGCGGCCGGTACGGGATCGGGTCGAAGGACTTTACCCCGACGATGGTCAAGGCGACCTTCGACGAGATGAGCAAGCCCGAACCGAGGAACAATTTCACCGTGGGCATCAACGACGACGTCTCGCACCTGAGTCTGGAGATCGATCCGCATTTTACCATTGAAACGGATAAGGTCACGCGCTGCGTGTTCTACGGCTTAAGTGCCGACGGAACCGTTGGCGCCAACAAGAACAGCGTCAAGATCATCGCGCAGGATGTTGGGCTCTACGCCCAAGGATACTTCGTCTACGATTCCCATAAATCGGGTGCGCAGACGATGTCCCATCTCCGC
>Ga0224523_1000687_pt1 | contig 16356 bp, 14 predicted proteins | sample CFST50metaG_FD_182732 | JGI IMG/M metagenome (GOLD analysis project Ga0224523, IMG submission 182732) | Peat soil microbial communities from Stordalen Mire, Sweden - C.F.S.T50 | ecosystem: Environmental > Terrestrial > Soil > Wetlands > Peat | place: Sweden: Norrbotten County, Stordalen Mire...
GAAAACCTTTAAAAATGCAAAATTAGGAAAACTTCAGGGATTCTCATCTATAATATGTAGGGACAAGTCGTGATCTGTATGATGTAAATCATGACATCCAAGCCCTGAAAGGGCGTAATATATTAGTACAGGGTGAAGCCCTGTGAAATATCGATGGCTCCCAAAACAAGCCCTGTAAGGGCGCAAGAGTGTTGAACATCAATTCTTTCGCCCTTGCAGGGCTAATGTTCTAATGTGTTCATGACACAGGGCTTCGCCCTGTGCTAATATATTACGCCCTTTCAGGGCTTGGATGTCATGATTTACAACAAACAGGGCTTCTCCTTGTGAAAAGATATAAAAATAATTTGAATTTTTGTATCTTCGTAGCCGAATTCATTCTGAATGAAAAAGGAAGCTGAAAAAATCACACTGGGCAGATTAAGAACCGCGTATGCCACGACGGTGGTCAGCATTACATTGGTGCTGTTCATGCTAGGACTGCTGGGGTTGATTGTTTTCTATGCAGGGAAAATATCCACCCATGTGAAGGAAAACATCGGTTTCATGATCATCATGAAACCCGAAGTAAATGAAGCTCATATTATTCAGTTGCAAAAACAGCTTGAGGTTTCAGATTTCGTCAAGAGTTCGGAATACATCACCAAGGAGCAGGCGGCTGCTCAGATGAAAGCCTATCTGGGAGAAGATTTTATCTCATTTCTTGGCATCAATCCGTTGTTGCCTTCTATCGATGTGAAATTGAATGCACGATATGCTAACAATGACAGTCTGAAAGTGATTACAGAAAGGATGATGACCAATCCATCTGTAAAAGAGGTCTTGTATCAAAAATCACTGGTACAGGAACTCAACACCAATATTGCATTGATCAGTGGAATATTATTGGGATTCAGTATTTTATTGCTGATTATTGCATATGCTCTGATCAGTAATACCATCAGGCTGGCGGTATATTCGCATCGCTTCCTGATCAGAAGTATGTTGTTGGTAGGAGCTACGAGTCGTTTTATCCGAAAGCCTTTTATCATGAAAGGGATTGCACAGGGTGCCGCAGCCTCTTTATTCGCCATCCTCTTGTTAACCGGTCTGGTTCTCACGGCCCGCAACCAGATCCCTGATCTGAGTAGCCTCGATGACTGGAAGGCATACACACTGCTGGCATTGGGTGTCGTTGTAGCAGGAATATTGCTGGCCGGGATCTCAACGCTACTGGCTGTCAGACGTTACATCCGCATGCATGTGGACGAATTGTATTATTTTTAAACACTTATTTATAAAAAAATTATTAACCTCTCTTTGAAAATGGTAAGCAAAAACGATAAACCTGCAGCTGCAGAAAAAAAAGTTACTCCGGGCACTCAACCCATATTCGCATTTGGAAAAGATAATTATCGCCTCTTATTGATAGGACTGGGTATAATTGTTTTGGGTTTCATCTTAATGATTGGTGGAGGATCTGACGATCCCAACAAGTTTAACGATGCCATCTTTAACTTTCAACGGTTAACACTGGCACCGATCCTTATTCTTGGCGGGTATGTGATCGAGATCTTTGCTATCATGAAAAAGCCAAAACAACAATAGCATATGACGACACTACAGACCATCATCATTGGTATTGTAGAGGGTATCACTGAGTTTTTGCCTATTTCCTCTACGGGGCATATGATTATTACCGAGACGATTCTTGGAACTGAGATCACGGAATTTACCAAGGCATTCACCGTCGCCATTCAGCTTGGGGCGATCCTGTCAGTGGTAGTACTCTACTGGAAAAGGTTTTTCCAGACCATGGATTTTTATTATAAGCTCTTAGTGGCCTTTCTGCCGGCTGCGGTATTGGGTTTTCTGCTCGATAAATACATCGATGAATTGCTGGGTAGCGTCTTAACCGTCGCCATCACAATGTTTTTAGGTGGTATTATCCTCTTATTTGTTGACAAATGGTTCAATAAAACGACCAAGAATCAGGAGATGTCGTATCCTAAGGCTTTGAAGATTGGTTTCTTCCAGTGTATTTCGATGATTCCGGGGGTATCGCGTTCCGCCGCTACTATTGTAGGAGGGATGTCACAGAAAATGACACGTAAAGCTGCTGCTGAATTCTCTTTCTTCCTGGCTGTACCTACCATGTTTGCCGCCACGGTGTTTAAACTGTATAAGTTATATAAGGTTACTCCAGATTTATTCACCCATGACTCGATCATTACCCTTCTGATAGGTAATGTCGTAGCTTTTGTAGTGGCGATGCTGGCGATAAAAATCTTTATTACCTATCTGACAAAACATGGATTCAAAGTTTTTGGGTATTATCGTATCATTGTCGGTTTGACCATCCTGATACTTTTATATTTCCATGTGAACCTTAACTTTGCATGAGAAACTTCAATTTCACGGAAGGTGAAGTACTGCTGATTGATAAACCCTATAAATGGACTTCTTTTGATGTAATATCCAAGTTGCGCTCTCATATTAGAGGTCGTCTTGGTTTGAAAAAGTTAAAAGTGGGTCATGCCGGGACTCTCGACCCCCTGGCAACAGGACTGGTGATTGTCTGTACCGGGAAGTTCACCAAACGCATCAACGAATTCCAGGATGCCATCAAGGAATATACCGGCACCATTTGTCTGGGAGCCACCACCCCCTCCTTCGACCTGGAAAAAGAGATAGACGAGACTTTTGATATTGCTCATCTGAATGATCGATTGATTTATGACACAGCTGCTCAGTTTATCGGTGACTTCAATCAGATGCCTCCCCAGTTCTCGGCCAAGAAAGTAAACGGTAAGCGTGCTTATGAATATGCACGTCAGAACAAAGAGGTTGATCTACAGACACGTAAGATTACTATCTCTGAATTCGAGATCACAGGTATCAATCTTCCTGATGTCGATTTCAGGATAGTCTGTACCAAAGGCACCTATATTCGTGCCATAGCAAGAGATTTTGGTGAAGCCCTCAATTGTGGTGGGCATCTCACCGTTCTGCGCCGCACCAGAAATGGATCGATGAAAGTAGAAGAGGCCCAAACTCTGGAAGAAATCATGCAGGAGATCTCTGCCTGGGCCTCGCTGGAAGAAGAAAAACAAAATATTTTGGAATAAACTGAGATTTTACTTGACTTTGGCCTTCAAAAAGCCGTACCTTATACCTGCTTTAGACAATTGAGTAATTGGTTGTCAAAGTACTTGATTTTGACGTATTTTTATATTAATTTTGCAAACCTTTTCAACTAGGTCAACCAAAGGTACTCAATTATGAAATTATCGCAGTTCAGATTCCATTTACCATCAGATTTAATTGCCCTACATCCTGCAGATAACCGTGATGAATCACGTCTAATGGTTTTAAACCGTCAGACCAAGACAATAGAGCATAGGAAGTTCACAGATATTCTGGAGTATTTCGACGATGGCGATGTGATGATCTTAAACAACACCCGTGTTTTTCCTGCCCTGCTAACGGGTGAAAAAGAGAAGACCGGTGCTAAAATTACTGTTTTTCTACTCAGAGAACTCAACTCAGAATCGCGTTTATGGGATGTATTGGTAGATCCTGCGCGCAAGATCCGTATTGGCAACAAGCTCTATTTCGGCGACAACGATGATTTAGTTGCCGAGGTGATTGACAATACTACTTCACGTGGACGTACCCTCCGTTTTCTATATGATGGCTCCTATGAGGATTTTAAACACACTATTGAAGTGCTGGGTAAAACTCCTTTACCGGAAGAACTACAACGGTTGAGAGACATTGAACCCGAAGACAAAGATCGTTATCAGACCATTTATGCCAAAGAAGAAGGTGCTGTAGCTGCTCCGGCAGCAGGTCTCCACTTCAGCCGTGAACTGATGAAACGGCTGGAACTAAAAGGAGTCAACTTTGCGCCCGTAACGCTTCATGCTGGTTTAGGCAATTTCAGGACCATCGATGTTGAAGATCTGACGAAACATAAAATGGATTCGGAAGAGATGTATATCTCTGAAGAGACGACAGAAATCGTTAACAAAGCAAAGGAAGAAAAGAAAAGAGTATGTGCGATAGGGACTACCACCATGAAGGCGATTGAAACTTCGGTTTCTATCTCCGGCTTCCTGAAGCCTTACAAAGGCTGGACCAATAAATTCATCTTCCCTCCTTACGATTTCAGTATTGCCAATTCGATGGTAACCAATTTCCATCTTCCCATGTCGTCGACCCTGATGCAGGTAGCTGCATTTACAGATTATGACTTTCTGATGGAGGCATACCGTCTTGCGGTAAAGGAAAAATATCGTTTCTTTACCTATGGCGATGCCATGCTGATTCTCTAAGATTAATTTATTTTTTAATTAAAAAGGCTGTCCTATGGAGACAGCCTTTTTAATTATATATATATTTCAGGATTTATTTCGAAACTTTATCGCCATCGTAGGCCCATTTCAACAACATAGATCCCCAGGTGAAACCGGCTCCGAAAGTAGCCAGGATTATATTGTCACCCTTCTTTAAGCGTGGTTCCCATTCCCAAAGACAGAGTGGTAAAGTAGCGGCAGTGGTATTTCCATAATGCTGAATGTTGATCATCACCTTGGAAGGATCGAGCCCCATGCGTTTAGCAGTAGCATCAATGATACGTAAATTTGCCTGGTGGGGTACTAACCATGCCAGATCATCAGCAGTCAGGTTATGGCGTTCCATCATCTCTACAGAAACATCAGCCATTCTTGAAACGGCAGCTTTGAAAACTGGTTGCCCCTCCTGATAAATATAGTGTTCTTTGTTATCAACCGTTTCATGAGAGGAAGGAGAGACCGATCCGCCAGACTTCATATATAGGTGAACTCTTCCAGAGCCATCAGTATGAAGTATCGAATCTATGATACCCACTTCCTCGGTAGAGGGTTCGAGCAAAACAGCACCGGCCCCATCACCAAATAACGGGCAGGTGGTGCGGTCTGAATAGTCGACGATAGTAGACATTTTATCGGTACCGACCACGATCACTTTTTTACAGGATCCTGTCTCGATAAATTTCGAAGCTGTGTTTAAAGCAAAAAGAAAGCCTGAACAAGCAGCATTCAAGTCGAAGGCGTAGGCATTTTTCAGTCCTACCTTATCACAGATGATTGCAGAGGTAGCAGGAAAAGGATGATCGGGAGTAACAGTAGCACAAACTAACAGATCTATTTCTTCAGGGTTGGTACCTGTTTTCTCAAGCAACTGCAAGATAGCTTTGGCACCCAGATCTGAAGAACCCATACCCGGCGTCTTCAAAATCCTACGTTCTTTAATACCTACCCGAGTCATGATCCATTCATCGGAAGTATCAACCATCTTGCTTAATTCTTCATTATTTAGAATGTATTCCGGCACGTAGCCCCCAACACCTGTAATTGAAGCTCTTAGTTTTGTCATTAACTGATTTACTTAGTAATTTTAGAAAACTTGTTCGTCACGAATAGCAGAATAGGTAATCTTCGATAATGCCTCTTTTATCTTCGTCGAAAGTTCGGATGTATGTATTTCACAAGCCAATATGATCATATTCTTGATTGCTATATCGTTAGAGATGCCATGTCCGACAACTACTGATCCGTTGACACCCAACAAAGGAATGCCTCCAAAATTTTCATAGTTGAACCGCTCGAAATATTCGTCACTGACACCCCGCTTTTTAATGAGCCGATACATGGCTTCCATATTCTTTAAAAGAATATTCCCGGTGAACCCGTCGCAAACAATAACATCAGCTTTGCTTTTCAGCAGATCACGACTTTCAATGTTTCCAATAAAGTTGAAATCCACTGAGTCTTTCATCAGTGGAAATGTAGCCTGGCATACTAAATTGCCTTTGCCCTCTTCAGAGCCGACATTTAATAAACCAACCTTGGGATTTTCCATCTTGTATACGTAATGTGCATAGAGTGATCCCAAAATAGCTAACTGGTACAGTATTTCAGGTTTCACATCGACTATAGTGCCGACATCAAGTAAAATACCCTGACTACCATCTTCCATTGGAAGTATAGCAGCAGTACATGGTCTCAGAATACCTTCTATTGTACCAACACTGTAAACAGAACCAACCATCATAGCTCCGGAACTACCAGCGCTGGAGAATGCATCAATCTCTTTGTTCTGTAACATTTTAAAGCCAACAGAAATACTGGATTTGGGTTTACGAACCAATGCTTTGGTTGGATGTTCTCCCATTCCGATTACCTCAGGTGCATGTACAATATCAAAATTTGCAGGATCAGCGTTTTCTTCTTGTAGTGATTTGAGGATAACAGACTTGTCACCAATCAGAACAATACGAACCGTAGAAGGTAGTTCCTTATGAGCTAATATCGCACCCATAATGGTAGCCTTCGGTGCAAAATCGCCACCCATAACATCTAACCCAACTTTCATCAGATATCCGAGATTATGTTAAAAAAGTCATGATTGTGCTTAAGCTTGTGCAGCCTTTTCGATAGCCTGACGGCCTTTGTAAAACCCACATTCCGGGCATACACGATGGTATAATACAGTAGTTCCGCAGTTAGAGCAATTTGAAAATGTAGGTGCTACAGCTTTGTAATGGGTTCTGGCTTTTCTTGTTCTCGATTTTGACCATCGATATTTTGGATTTGGCATATCTTTAAATATTTAAACGTTTAAACTTTGGCTTTTAAATTAATTCTCACTTGTTGTATCCATCAGATCACGGAGAGAATCCCATCGCGGATCAACTGGTTTTATTGGTTTTAATTCTTCAAGTTTACGGATAATCTCAGGGTCACAGAGACTATTACCATCTTCATCATCAGGATGAACAATTCTTAAAGGCAATGAAAGATTGATTAGTTCATAGATATAATGTGCCAACTCAAACTCATGTGATCCTTCAGGAATAATAATTACATCCTCACTTTCCTCTTCGTATGCCTCACCAAATTTGACAAAAAGTCTTTCTTCGGCATACACATCCTGCTCCATAGGTTCAAGGCAACGATCACAAATCGCACCTATCCATCCTTCGACCATTATATCAAAAACAAGCATTCGTTCTTGTTTTTCCAGATCAACCTGAATTGAACCTTCTCCATTTATTATCTCAGAATACCCCAGTGCTTCAAAGAATTTAGGGTTAAATTCCATGTCAAAATGGTGATTTCCAAGAGGTAATCCAATGAAAGGGATTGTATAATTCCTTAGGTAATCCACTGTCTCCCGATTAATATTTTGGTCGGCAAAATTATACATTAATATTATCAAACACAAGAAATAATCTATTTCTTGGCGTTTAGCATTGAAATATAGGTCGCTATTCTTAAAATAATGGATAAATAGCCTATAATTCTCAGCTACAAAGCGTCAAAATAAAAGGAGATTTTAGTCTCCTTTTATTTGATTAAATTCATCTTATTTAAAAGACTGCTCCAGGAGTCCATCCCCTTGCAGCTTTAGACGATCGAAATATGTAGGAATATCTTTTCCTAAATATTTATCCACATACATCTTTGCCAGATATTGACCTAACATAAATCCATGACCTCTGAGTCCTAAAAATAATCCCTCCTGAGGGTCAATGAACATGCGTGGTTCGGTATAGTATCCTGCCCATACAGCTTGGAAGCCCACCGAGGAGAGACTGGGGAACCAGTTCACAAATATCTCAGATGCTATTTCAAGAAACTCTTTGGAATTTACTTTCAGGTTCTTGTCGGCCTCCATGTATTCAATGGCCGGAGAGGCACATCCGATAATCTGTCCGGTCTCGGCAAGCTGTTGTCCATAAACGGCAGAAAATCCTTTGTACTTGCGTCTGTCAATGATCATATCCAACGGACCTCCGTCTTTTCCCATCATCGGCAACCGGCGGGTAATAAAAGCCTGGTGTTTTATTGGGTAGAGTCCTGTCTCCAGACCCAGTTGTTTGGTGAACTTTTCACCTTCGGGACCCATGGCATTGACAAAGTGATCTGCTATGATTTCAACATATTTCTTCTCATGATCCAATATCAGGGCCTTATACTTATCGCCTTCTTTACGGATATCCACGAGCTGACAGTCTTCGAGTATCTCGCCTCCATTTTCAATACCTATTCTTCTGATGAGATCAATCACCCGGCCGGGAGTAGCCTGCCAGCAGTTATTGGTGATCTGGGCTGCCTGATAAATGGAGCCAAGATTAGGATTAATCTGTTTCGAGATTTCACGTGCAAAGTCTTTGGGTTCGATCATATAACAATCTGACCAGGCCTTCGATTCTTCCAACGCCTGATAGGTCTTATCATCATGAGCAAAAGTCACATAACGTGTCGACTTGAAATTGACGTCCTGTATCTTTTGCAACTCTTTGAAGATCTCGAGGTTATGCAAAGCAATATCGGCTATCTCAGGCAAACTGAATGCAGGTCTGCCCCCTGCTATATTTCTCCAGGAAGCCCCACGACCATAATTAATCAGTACAGGATTTTTTCCGGCTTCAGCCATATAACGGAACAATGCACTTCCACCGATACCTCCACCTGCAATCAAAACTTTGACTTCGCGTTGTGGCAGGTTCTTGGTATGTACAATTATATTTTCGCGGACATTCTTGGGATACAACTCCCCGATCTCTATCTGGTTCGAAAGCGGTCCACGCGGGGTGGCGTCACCTACAATCTGGATCCCCGAGCCTGCCAAAGTGGACTTCAATCGTTTGATGCATCGTTTGCCACGACAGGCGCCCATTCCTAATCGTGTGGTATGTTTTATTTCATCGATAGAAATGAATTTCCTGTTACCGATGGTCTTCATGATTTCTGAAAGAGTGACATCATCACAATGACATATATAGGTTTCCACTTTTTCTACATCCTGGGTAGGTGTGAATTCCAAAGGTTCTGGATAATTTTCCTTTACAATAAAACCTCTGACCTTAATAAGTTCTTCACCATGTAGGGTTAATGAACGTACACGGGCAACATTTGTCTTATTGGGTTTATGAAGTATTTTTTCCAATATCCCTTCTCCAATTTTCTTTCCCTGATTATCTACAAGATAAACTTCAGCGTTTTCATTGGCAGCATATTCGATGGGCAGGAACAACCAGTCTTTTTTTAGATTATATCCAAAAATAGCCAAACCCGGACATTGGTACACACAATCCATACAGCCGACACATTTTTCAAAGTCTATCTGAGGAACAGTACTGGTCGAGGTTTTGGTAATAGCGCCATGAGGGCAGGCAAACTCACAGGGGTTACAGGCAAAACCATACAGACAGTCGATCTGTACGAAAGATTTCTCATTCATTCGAGCAGTCGATGGACAATGAGGTTCCTGTATAATCCTGGTCGGATGTTGCTGTGAGTCGATGTATTCTTTTGAGACAGCCAGATAGTCATCGTAATTATATTTCACATCCATTTCACGGAGTATCTCGTAGACAACCTGTTTTCCTCTCAAAACTGCACTTGTCCCTTCTCCAATACGAATGGCATCGCCTGCACCAAAACAGTCACGACCAAAAACCTCATATCCTTTGATGAGTAATTGATCATCAGGAACCAGCCCCGTACAAATATTGATGGCATCAATACCTTCGATAATCTTTTCGGTTCCGGGTACGGCTTTAAAATCTTTACACTGGGCAACAACAGCGCCTATGATCCCATCACGATTTTCGTTGGGTATTGCCTTAAGAAGTATATGTGAAGTAAGTACAGGAATGGCTAAACGTCTGACTCGGTTGGCTTGTACAGGAAAACCGCCTTCAAAAGGCATGGCCTCTATGATGGCTTTCACATTAGCTCCGGCCTGCATCAACTGATATGAAGTCAGGTAACCAATGTTTCCGGCGCCAACAGTCAGTACATTCTTTCCAAGGAGCGTGAATTCACTGTTCATCATTTTCTGGACCACGGCAGCGGTATAGACCCCGGGGACATCATCGTTTTCGAATGTAGGCATAAAGGGTACTGCACCTGCTGCAACGACCATATAGTCTGCATCGACATAGAAAATCTCCTCATTGAGCATGTTCTTCACCGCGACACGTTTTCCTTCCAGGAGATCCCAGACAGTTGAATTCAGAAAGATACCGCTCAGGTCATCACCTGCGAGCGTCTTTGCGATATCAAAACCACGCATACCTCCGAATTTCTTCTCCTTCTCAAAGAAGAAAAACTGATGTGTTTGCATCAAAAACTGACCGCCAATTTTATCATTGTTATCAATGACAATATTGGAAATCTTATACTTGTTCAGTAATTCGCGGGCTGCCAGTCCGGAAGGACCGGCACCGATAATGACGACACTTGTCTTGAAGATATTGATTGCATTATTTGTTTTGAAATCAATATATCCGGGTTGAAAATCATGAGGAATTTCCTGTACTTCATGGATGTCATCAACCTTAGTAATACAAATCCGTTTAATCTGTCCATCGACAAGCATTTCGCATGCACCGCATTTTCCAATCCCACATTCGAGACTGCGTTCGCGGTTTTTCAATGAATGACTGTGGATTGGAAATCCTGCCTGATGAAGAGCTGCAGCAATAGAAAAGCCTTTTTGGCCTATAACTTCAATGCCGTTATAACTAAAAGTGTGATCAGCTGGTTGAGGGATTTCGAGAATCGGGTGTTTCTCTATTCTGTTCATAATAAAAGGGGACCTATCTGGTTTCAAGAATCATGTTAAATCTTTTGTTTTCAAATAAATGAAAGTCAAGGCAAAATTATAAGATTTTAAATTTTATTACCAAATAGAATCTACAAAAATCTATAAATAAATTGGTGGACTTTATATCAAAACTCAAACGCCGATTAACAATCAATCTATTATAAGTTAATTTATTCTCATTATAAATTGAGGTACAGGTTTTTAATGTTGAACATTTCCCTAGCCCGTGTGGCTTTAATGACAATAGAAATATTGCATATCCCCCCTCTTTAGCCCGTAGGGCTATAAAATAATAACCAAAAATGATTAGTCTTAAAAAATCTTAAATTTCTACAACCGCTTGTAAAAATTCATTCCTTTACTCTTTCGAAAATAAAAATTATTTGTCCAAAAAGGAACCCTTATTCAATCACTAAAAACCACGGAAATAATATGGATTAAACGTCAAATTAATTTAAACTCCATTCTATTAAAATTCAGATAGTTATCATCATTTTAATTGGGCTAAAACCGTTGATATAATAATAAAAATGGAGATGAAAAGAGGTAAAGTTGGCACAGACTTTTAAAGACAAACAGAGACAAAAACCTTGAATGAACAAAAATATTAAAGCTGTTGCAATGCCCGAATAACCAGATTTCTTCCTGATTATCGGTTCTAATTCTTTCGTTTTGAAGAGAAAGAGCGCAGGGCTTGGATATTTATTGGAAATTTATTAGTATTTTTGCAACGTCTTAAAAAGTACATTCTAGATCAACCATGGAAAAACCGAAGGTTCTATTTGTGGCCCAGGAAATCACTCCTTATTTAAAGGAATCTTCCATGGGCTTGATTGGACGCCATTTACCGCAAGGTATTCAGGAGCGAGGGAAGGAAATCAGAACATTCATGCCCAGGTTTGGTAACATCAATGAACGCAGAAACCAACTGCATGAAGTCATTCGTCTTTCAGGAATGAATCTCATCATTGACGATACAGATCACCCACTGATTATCAAAGTTGCCTCTATCCAATCTGCGCGTATGCAAATATACTTCATTGATAATGAAGATTATTTTCAGCGCAAGTATACTACAAGAGATAAAAACAACAAGTTCTTCAAGGATAACGATGAACGTGCCATATTTTTCTCAAGAGGAGTTCTTGAAACCGTAAAGAAACTGGGATGGCCCCCCGATATCATTCACTGTCATGGTTGGATGACGAGTTTGGTTCCATTATTTATCAAAACGGCATACAAGGATAATCCAATGTTCAACGACACCAAGGTTATTTATTCTATCTACGACGATGATTTTACAGAACCACTCAGTAAAGACTTCGCTCAGAAAATCAAAATGGAAGGTATCCAGGCCAAAGATCTGAAACATTATAAAAAACCAACTTATGTTTCGATGATCAAAGCTGCTATTGATTTTTCCGATGCCGTCATTCAGGGTTCACCCGAAATCAATTCAGAAGTAACCGAATATATAACTGAAACAAAGAAACCTATGCTCGCTTATCACCCTATGGAAACATATCTTGATGCTTTTTCATCGTTTTATGACGAAGTACTGGCAAAATAAGAGAGCAACGAAAAATACATAAACCTAAAAAAACACGATCCTCTTGAACAAACTCAATCTCTCACCAATAAGACAGGCTTTTTTTGCACTAATGGCGGCATGTGTGCTTTCTGCCTGTACTACTGAACCAGATCTACTGGGATTGAATCTTACACCCCAGGGAGATAAACTGAATACATATTACACCGACACTACTACTGTCAACGCTTACAATATGCATGTTGACACCCTGAGAACAAGTGTTTTACCTGGATATTCTGCCTCCACTTTCAATACTATTCTTTGTGGTGCAATATATGATTCTATTTTTGGTAAAGTAGAAGCCAGTTTTGCAACGCAACTTTGGTTATCAACGCTCAATCCAACGATAGGGACAGGTGCCTTTGCAGATTCTGTTATCCTGCAACTACCCTATGCCACCGGTTACTTTGGCGACTCTACTCAGTCACAAACCATTAAGGTTTATGACCTTGCCCAACCGCTCAGGGGAGATACCAGTTATTACAATAATCAGTACATTACGCCTAATCCTGCTTCATTACTGTGCACCCAGACATTTGTCCCTGACGTAAAAGACAGTGTGACCCTGAGCTCCGTGAAATATGCACCCATGTTGCGGTTAAAACTCAATAATGCCTGGGGTAATAAAATCCTGAACGGGGGGAGCAGTTTAAATACCCAACTAGCTTTCCGCTCTTTAGTCAAGGGATTGTACGTTACGGCTACTCAGAAAGATGTCCTGGGAACAGGCTCCATCATAAATTTTGATCTGACCAATACTAACGCAGGCATCCAGATCTATTATCATGCACCAGCGGATTCAGGGTCTATTAGTCTTTATGTGGATGGTTCAGCCTCACAACGATACAACACCTTTAATTTTCACAACTACCAGTATGCCGACCCTTTGTTTAAGGCTCAGTTCTTTAACAAAGACTCGCTCAAAGGACAGCAAAAACTTTTCATTTCAGGGATGAGTCCCAGCGACATCAAGATTACTTTCCCCTATATCCTGAAATATAAAGCACAAAATCGTGGCGGGTTCAATAATGCATTTCTGGTTATCGATGCGCCCTATGCCACGGCTACTCATTTTTCACCGCCGCAGCTGGCTTTATACAAAATTTATAAAGATGGGACAAGATATTCCGTTGAAGATCAGGCTTCAGGTGTTGCCACAGCAGTTTCGGGCACCTGGGATCCTACCCATAAACAGTATCGTTTTACCATCACCCAATATTTACAGAATATTCTTAAAGCAGGAAGTCAGGACTACTATCTGGTACTCACCACTGCCACCCCTGGAAGAACCGCAGCTGATTTTGTCATTATGGGAACGAAAGCCAAAAAGAATCCTCTCAGATTAGAATTGGTTTATACCAAGCAGAATTAATCTCTTTAATTTTTTTATACCTTTGCCGTATAATTTGATCCCTGATAGGATCAAATTATACGGTTTTTTTTATTGATTTTCCGTATTTGTTTTTTTAAATAAATTAATTTTATACAACTAATAATCTTGAAATTATGTGTGGAATTGTAGGTTACATTGGATACAGACCAGCCTATCCCATTCTTATTAGTGGGTTGAAGAGACTGGAATATAGAGGATATGATAGTGCAGGAATAGCTTTGGTACAGGATGGATTAAAAATTTTTAAGACAAAAGGTAAGGTGAAAAACCTCGAGACTCTCTGTCAGGGAGAATCTCTTACCAGCACCATAGGAATTGCACATACCCGTTGGGCTACTCATGGTGAACCCAATGACCGTAATGCTCATCCTCATTTTTCTCAATCACGTAACCTTGCCATTATCCATAATGGAATTATTGAAAACTATGCTACCATAAAGCAGGAACTGATCTCGCGTGGTTACACTTTTCGTAGTGATACCGACACCGAAGTCTTGATTTACCTGATCGAAGATATCCAGATAAATGAGCATGTAGATCTCGTCAAGGCTGTACAAATGGCGCTGAAGACCGTTATCGGTGCCTATGCCATTGCCATCGTTTCTAAAGATGATCCCGATACCATTATTGCTGCCCGTAAGAGCAGTCCATTGGTCATCGGACTGGGTATTAATGAATACTTCGTAGCTTCAGATGCAACACCCATCATTGAATTCACAAAAGACGTAGTTTATCTGGGCGATGAAGAGATAGCGATCCTCAATCGTAAGACAGGATTAAGAATCACAACGATTGCCAATGTTGAGACTACACCCTATGTTCAACATCTCGAACTCAGTCTGAGTGCCCTTGAAAAGGGTGGATTTGATCATTTCATGCTGAAAGAGATCTTTGAACAACCCCGTTCTATTGGTGATAGTATGCGTGGTCGTTTAAATTCAAAAAAAGGAACCGTCGTTTTGGGCGGTATTCTTGATCAACAGGATAAAATCATCAATGCCAAGAGAATCATCATCGTTGCCTGTGGAACATCATGGCATGCCGGACTGGTTGGAGAATATATGATCGAAGAACTGACCCGCATCCCGGTTGAAGTTGAATACGCATCGGAATTCAGATACCGCAATCCAATCCTGGGAGTGGACGATGTCGTTATTGCCATCTCACAATCGGGAGAGACAGCCGATACACTCGCAGCTGTAGCTTTAGCCAAAGAAAGTGGTGCCACAGTAATCGGAATTTGTAATGTCATTGGTTCTTCCATAGCACGTGCCACCCAAGCCGGATCATATACCCACGCAGGCCCCGAAATCGGCGTTGCCTCCACAAAAGCTTTTACAGCACAGGTCACTTTACTGGCCCTCATGGCTTTGATGATTGGCAAAGGTAAAGGAACGATCAGCGAAGAACGGTTCATTCACCTGTCAAAAGAGCTGGAAGCCATTCCCGATAAGGTTAAGATTTCGCTTGAAACAGACTCCACCGTCAAAAAGATTGCAGAACACTTCATGTCGCATCGTAATTTCCTCTACCTGGGACGCGGTATCAATTTCCCCGTTGCATTGGAAGGTGCTTTAAAGCTAAAGGAGATTTCTTACATCCATGCCGAAGGATATCCTGCAGCCGAGATGAAACATGGTCCTATTGCCTTGATAGATGAGCATATGCCTGTCATATTCCTGGCAAACAACAACGATCTGAAAGAAAAAATCGTTTCAAATATCCAGGAAGTAAAAGCCCGCAAGGGTATCGTGATTGCGATTGTTAACCAGGGTGACGATTGTGTTGACGGACTTGCCGACTACACGATCTCGGTTCCTGAAACAGATGAGCTGCTCAGCCCACTGGTCTCTATCATACCGCTGCAGTTGCTTTCATACCATATCGCCGTTATGCGTGGTTGCAATGTTGACCAACCCCGTAACCTTGCCAAATCGGTTACCGTAGAATAAATACTTAACCATCTATAAAACACCTAGAGACGCATTATTTTGCGTCTCTTTTTTTTGCTATCCCCGAACATCCAATTGTACTTTTCATCATTAGCAAAACTCAACTGGGTACCACACTCCAAAACTCAATTTTTTTTTCACTTTTAATCCTCTTCTATATTCCCCTGAAATTCACGACATGTCAATGTCAATATTTTGTGATGATTCAGAGATAACCTGTATATAACCTATATATAATCGGTATATATCCTATAGATATCTTGTAGCTAGTATATAGGATATATCCCGAATATATCTTAAATATATCCTAATTACATACTTGATATTACACAGTATTTAAACCATATTTAAAAAGTGATCAAAAAGTATTGTTTCGTTGTTGCGATTAATATCATTGCGGTTTTTCAATTTTTTCCGGAGAAAGGGTTTCATTGCCATTTCCTTTTTACGAATAGGCAGATATTGAAAATAATTGTGACTGATACCATTATCAACATTTCACTTTTACAGCTTTAAGAGCCAAAATCGGATAAAAAATCTTTCTATTATAGTCGATATATTGATGATTCTAAGTATCTTTATATCTTTAATTCATGACATGAAGATCACTAAAGAACAAATAAAGAATACTGGAGCTACCTTCACGCCGAAGGGACTTGCTGATTTTTTGTCATATAAAATATCATCATATTTTAATAAAGGCGACTTGAGAATACTCGATCCGGCTTGTGGTGAGGGTGAATTACTTGTTTCAATCGGAAACAAACTGACAGAAC
>Ga0224523_1000688_pt1 | contig 16355 bp, 17 predicted proteins | sample CFST50metaG_FD_182732 | JGI IMG/M metagenome (GOLD analysis project Ga0224523, IMG submission 182732) | Peat soil microbial communities from Stordalen Mire, Sweden - C.F.S.T50 | ecosystem: Environmental > Terrestrial > Soil > Wetlands > Peat | place: Sweden: Norrbotten County, Stordalen Mire...
GCTGCTAAGGAGAGTGACGACGTCATTGTAGGCGGTGATGAAACCCTTGATACCCGAAGCGGACGAACTGGTATCGGTGGCGAAGTTGACGTTGGTAGCGACGTCGGACTGTCCATGCAGGGTCAAGCTCACGCCAGGAATGGCGTTGGTGATCGTGTTGCTCTGGCTCGTGACCTGGAGGTTGTCCACCTTCAGCGAAGCGTTTTGCGCCTGCTGAATGGTCTGCAGGCTCAGGCCGGCGCCGCCGATGACCTGCAAGGCCCCAGCCTGCGTGGTCGAGTATCCCGTACTTTTGCGGGTCACTGACAGGGCGTAGGCGCTGCCGGTGTAGACCACCGCTGCGGTCACCTGGGGAACTTTCTGGTTGATGGCTTCGGCAACAGCCGACAGGCTCATGCCGGTCATGTTGATAGCCGTGCTGGGACTGGTGACACCGTCAATGCTGAACTGAAGATTGCCGGTCAGGCCGAGCGCATTGGGGTCCTGGGCGGACGAGAAGGTGGTGCTGCGCATCTTCGCAGCCTGCGCCATGGTTGCTACCTGAACCGTGTAGCTGCCCTCGGCGGGCGCGGAGCCGGTCGCGGAAAAGTCCGCGTAGGTCGAGTCAGCCCGAATAGGTGCCAGGCCCGCGGTGGCTAGGCCGTCGGTCGCGCTCTGAAGCGCCTGCAGCTTGCTGGTCAGGGTGGCCAAGGTCGAGATCTGGACCGAGTAGGCCGCCTGCTGCTTCTGAACCTGCAACATGGCCGCCGAATCAGCCGTGATGATGCTGTTGACGATCGAGGTGGTGTCGAGCCCTGACGCCAGACCACCGGCCTGGAAAAGCGGACCTGTGGTCGATACGGGTGAGGTGGCCATGAAGAGAATCTCCTTAATCGGGTATCGACACGTCTAGCGCTGTCCTTGAGCCGGATGGCGATAGACCTGCGCCCGGTGACCAGAAGCAAGACGGTTCAGGTCTTCCACCACACGTTGCCGCAAGCTGGCCTCAGCAGCGAAACAGCGCTGAAGCAGTTCGCGCGCCTGTGCCACGACCGCCGGAGCGGGTCGCGCAGCGGATGGGGCACACAGGGCTTGCAGGCCCGCGAGCGCCCGCGCCGCTTCCTCAGCCTTGCCAGCCTGCAAGAGGCGAGCCCCTTGTGCAAGCGTGGTCAGCCAGGGATCGCTGGCTGCCATTATCGGCCCGTGCCCCCGACCGCCACCGCGGGTACGGCAGCTGCTGCGGCTTCACTGGCCACCGCCTGGTCGAACGCCTCGACAATGGGAAGAAACACGCGCTCGGCCTCTTCCATGTACTGGGCCGACATGGCCCCAACAGCCAGGGTCAGGCGGGCCACCACGAAACCGTAGACTGCGTCGAGCTGTTCGCAAAGGCTGGGCGCAAGCTCATGCTTGAGCGTGGCCTGAAGTCCCAGCACGATAGCCGACGCTCGCTCCGCCGCGTCGCCGCCGGTGCGGTAGTCGCCCATCGCGTACGCAGCCTTGCCGGCGCGCATGTGCCGCAGCGCCGTCTCGAAAAGGGTCATCATGATTCGGGGCGCTGATGCCGTGCTGACGTTGGCGTTGGTGTAGGTGCGGAAGGCTCTCATTGCTTTACTCCGGTTGCGGCTTGACTCGTTCTCTTCACCCTATTCACGCTGAGGATTCATGATTCCGGCCCCTGTAGTTACGATCATCGGTGGGAAGTAATCGCATCTATAGAGGAACGACCGTCCCAGGCACCCGGCTCCCCAGGGCGGTCGTCCAAAGCTCATGTTGCCGTTAGCTTTCCGTCAGGTTAGCCAAGCAACTTGAGCGCCAGTTGCTGCACTTGGTTGGCCTGCGCCAACACCGAGACACCGGCCTGCATCAGGATTTGGCTCTTGGACATGTTCGAGGTCTCTGTGGCCACGTCCACGTCGCGGATCTGGCTGTTGGCTGCCGACACGTTCTGAGACGTGGTGGTCAAGCTGGCGGCCGCATAGCCCAATCGGTTCTGCGCCGCACCGAGCGTCGCGCGCTGGCTGGAGATCCAGTTGTTCGCCGTGTCGAGAGCGGTGATGAGGCCGGTCGCATCAGGGTCAGTGGCGCCGGTTGCGGTGATCGCATCGGTGTTGAAACTGGTAATCGCAGTGGCCAGGCCGGTCATTGCCGGAGCCGAACCGCTGGTCAACCTGGTATCAAGCATGCTCACCGTGGTGGTGTTCGCAGTGGTCGCATCCGCGCCGGTCTGCAGCGTAGCTGCGCTGGAACCTGCCGAGGTAATTACCGTCTTTGTCGCCATGGCTGCGCCGATGGTGGCCCCGGTTATGGCGCTGAGGGTGGCATTGGCCAGTGAAACCGAGATGCCCAGAGCGCCAAAGTTCAGCGTGGCCGTGCCATTTGCTGGAAGGAGGGTTGCGCTGCTGACATCGAGAGTAACCGAGGGCTTCACGGTCAACGGGGAGCTCGTCTCGGCCAAGGTCAGCGTACCGGCACCGGTGCTATACGAGAAGGTGTAGGTCTGGCCTGCCTGCGCGCCTGAGACGTCCACACCCGTGATCACTCCGCCAGCCGTGATGCCGGTCTTTGCGGTGCTGGTCGCGGCCTGCTGGGTTACCAGTGATCCATTGAGCAAGCCCAGGCCGTTGAAAGTGGTCCGGTTCGAGATGTTGTCGATTTCGGACTTGAGCTGCTGGATTTCGACGTTGATGTCAGCGCGTTCCTGGGGACCATTGGTATCAGAAGCGGCCTGCACGGCCAGGTTGCGCATACGGACCATCATGGTCTGGACCTGATCCAACGCACCTTCAGCCGTCTGGATCATGGACGCGCCGTCGTTGGCATTGCGTACGGCCTGGTTGAGACCGCCGATTTGCGCCTGCATCTTTTCGCTGATGGCCAAGCCTGCCGCATCGTCGGCAGCGTGGTTGATGCGGAAGCCTGACGACAGGCGCTCCATGGACTTCTGCAGGTTGTTGTTGGTGGTAGTGAGGGCGTTTTGGGCGCTCAAAGCTGCGATGTTTGTCTGGATGGAAAGCATCTTCTGACTCCTTGTTCGTGTTTGCTGAGGGCACTGTGCCCGTGTTCGAGAAGGGGTTCGGCACGAATCCCAGAGGCTGATAAGGGCGACCCTCGTGGGGCGACCACAGGTTGCCCGTCGACACCTGGCCGGCGGGTCGCGGCCCGCGGCTCGCGTGGGCGTGGGCGTGGGCGTGTTCGTGGGCGTTGCGCGGGAGGCGGAAGGGCGAGCCGCGGGCCGCACACCAGGCCGCTTTCCGCTGGCCGCTCACGCTACCGCTACCGCTCACTCGGGCCGAGCAACGCTGGCCCGGAACTCCCAGACCGGCCGCTCGTAGGGGCGACCGGCGGTCGCCCTCACTTGTTCAGCAGGTTGACCAGCGAGAAATTGAGCGTCTGCGAGGCAGCCGTCAGCGTGGCATTGAGGGCATACTGGGCCAGGCTGAGCTTCGTGGAGGCGTCCATGACATCCGCATCTCCGAGCTCGCCGATGACCTTCTTCTCGTCGGTGATCTGCGCAGCGCAGGTGTTGACAGTTGCGGTGAAGATGTTGACCGATGTTCCCGCTTGCGATTGCGCCGCGGACACCTGATTGCTTCCCGCCTGCAGGGAGGTAATGCTGGCACGAATGGCGTCGGAGTCATTGTTGCGCAGGGAGGTCGACAGATCCGTGAGCGTCTGTAGAATGTCGACACCGCCTCCCACGCCCTTGGCCGTGACATCCGCGCGAATCGAAGCGTCCTCGTACACGCCCGGCGCGACCTCGACCTGACGCACGCCCGTGTCCCCTTGGTAGGTCCCGTCGTCGGCAAAAGGCGCCTGGTTGTCGCGGTATCCACCGAAGATGTAGCGATCGCCAAAACGGGTATTGAGACTACCCAACGCCTGCTTGTAGAGACCGTCGACTTCATTTGCAGCCGTGGCCCGGTCGTCCGCGGTGTAGGTGTCGTTGCCGAATTGCGTGGCCAGCACCTGCGCGCGGGCGAGCACGGTGCTCACGCTGCCCAGCGCCGAGTCGGCGGCGTTGAGCTCGTCGGCGGCACTCTGTGCCCCGTTCTGAATGGCGGTGGTTTGCGCTTGGTCGAACTTGTGCCGGACCAGCAGGCCAGCCGCTTGCGGGTCATCGCCAGGCGCCTGCACGCGCAGACCGCTTGATATCTCGCCCTGGGCTTTGCCGACCCTGGACAGGGCAGCGTTGGCCCGGTCAATGGTCTGCTGGTAAATCATTGCTTCGGTGACGCGCACGGGCTTCTCCTATGATTTCAGCTGAATCAGGGTCTCGAGCATATCCGCGGCGGTGGTAATGACTTTGGCCAGGGCTTCGTAGGCGTGCTGCGCCTGCAGGAGGCCCACCATTTCGTCGTCGAGAGACACGCCGGAAACGGAGGCGCGCGTGTCCTGCAGATTTTGCAGCATGCTCTTGTTGAAGGTAGCGGCGTTCTGCGAATCAGCGGCTGCCGTCCCGAAATCGGAAACGATCTTGGCCAGCCCCTTCTGCACATCCAGCCCGTTCGAAAGCGGCGCGCTCTGGGTGGCAACCATGGCCGCAAGGTTGGTCGCATCCCCCGGACCCGAAATGGCCGCGCCGGCCGCGGCAAGCAGCGAAGGGTCGCTGGCCAGGGCCGAGTCCAGCGTGATGGTGTTGGCGGTGTTGGCCGGAGTGGCGCCAAGGGTGAACACGTTGCCTCCCCGGTTTCCGTTGAGGTCATAGCCCGCCTGGTTCTGCCCATTGATGGTCGTGGCAAAGCTGAAGGCCAAGTTGTCGAGATCTGTGCTGGCCGTCCCCAGAGCGCCGTCCCGCGCCGAAAGAAGGCCGCCGATCTGACCGCCCAGCTCGGACTGCTTGAGCACAACCGGAGCAGAACCGTCTGCCGGCGTGAACACCAGGTCGGTGTGGCCTTTGTTGGTAGCATTGCCTTGTACGGTCAGGGTTGCAGCCACTGACGAGCTGACCAAGGTGGTGCCGCCGGGAAGGACTAGGCTGATGTTGCCGTAGGCATCAGGCACCTGGGTGGCCCCGATGAGCTGCGCCGCTTGATCCATGAGGTTGTGCCGCTGGTCCAACAAGTCGTTGGGCTGGCCACCCGAGGCTTCAATCACCGAAATGCGCCGATTGAGCTGCGCCACTTGCGCCAGAGTGGAATTCACTTGCTGAACGGTGCTGGTGACGCTGGCATCGATTCCACTGCGCGCCTGCTCCACCGCGACTGAAGTACGATTGAAGCTTGAGACGAGCCAGGACGCGGATTGCACGGCGGACTGCCGCAGGCTGGTGTCACCCGGGTTTTGCGCCAGCGCGGTCAGCGATGAGTAGAAGGCGCTCATGGCGTCGCTCAGATTGCCGTCGACGCCGTTGTTGAATGTGGACACCGAAGCCAAAGCATCTGACTCGGCTGTGGAGCTGGATGAATGAGAGAAGCCCGTGGGAAGCTGCGATTCGACGAACTGATCGCGAGTCTGCGTGACGTTCAGCAGGAAGACCCCACCGCCGATGTAGCCGCGGTTGCCGCCCAATGCGCTGGAGGTGGCCTCGGCCAGGTTGGCCTGTTGTTGGGCGTAGCCCGGGGTGTTCGCGTTGGCAATGTTGTTGCTGGTGGTGGCCGCCTTGGCCTGGATGGCTGAAAGGCCGTTGGCTGTGTTGTTGAGAAGGCTGATGAGATCCATGAGTTAGGCCACTCGGCAGGCGGTCGAGATGTCATCCATTGGCCGACACGCGCCTCGTCGATCGTAGGCCACGGTTTGGGGAGCCAGTGCCGCCAAGTAACCACGCACACGAGAGAGGGCGCGTCCGCCCAACTTCAGGTTGACGGCGTCGATCTCGCGCAAGGCGCTGGCCAAGACACGCACATCCGCCATGCAAGCATCCAGGCGCTGCGACGCCTCGGGCGCCGCTTTGCGCAGGTCAACCAACGAAACCGCCGTGAGACCGAGTGCGTGGCCGGCTGCCTCCATGGTCTCGCTCAAGACGCGCTCAAGTTGCGCCAGTTGCGCGTTGAAAGCGCTGCGCTGGCGAGCGCGTTCGAACAACCCCTGGGTGTCGAGCGCGCGGATCAACAGCCGCTGGCCCCGCGCCTGCGCCAACTCGGCCTCCAGCATCGCTCGCAGGTGGTCGAGAATCTGTGCGGCACGGTCCAGCTCGTCCATCGTCTAGCCTCCCAGCATGGCCTGCAGGCGGGCATCGATCTCGGCCGCAGACACCAGCCGGTCGGCCAGCTCGCTCGCGCTGGGCGCGTAGCTGCCGGTACGGATGGCGCCCTCGATCTGTGCCAGGCGCGCGGAATGCGACACGCCTATGTCGGATTGCACAGCTCGCGCCAAAGCTGCCGCCTGCTCGGCATTCGCGGTGCTCACACGATCTGCCTGACGCCGTGGAGCCGTCGCTTCGGTTTGTGGTTTGCTTGCCGCGGGTTCAACCCCGCCTACTGATGTTGTGTTCTTGATCATCATGGCCGATCCCCTTCGCCCATGGGGCTCTTACTGATAGGGGGATCGACACGCTTTTGAGAAGTAATAAGGGCAGGCTCTGCAGAAAGTTCGCCGTTGGCCTGGGCCAGGTCATCGCTCCCAGCCGGGAGCGAGTTTTCGATGAGACGCGCCAGGCCAATACCGCCGCCTTTTTCGACTGCGTCAGCCAGCGCTTCCACGAACATCTGGGAGTGAATTTGACTGCCGGCCGCCCCGCCGCTGCCCTTGAAGACCCCGCTGGCGTCGATGAGCTGGCGCAGTAGACAGGCTTCGATCGCCTGCGCGGCCTGAGTCGCGTCATGGATAGGACCCATCACATCACCTCCAGGTCGGCGTCGATGGCGCCGGCTGCTTTCATGGCTTGCAGGACAGCTACCAGGTCACGTGCCGACACGCCGAGCAGGTTGAATGCCTTGACCAGCTCCTCGACCGTGCTGGTAGCAGGCAGCGCCACGGCTGGCTTGAGCCCTTCCTGAGCGTCCAGGGTCGCGACTTGCCCAGACACCGTCTTGCCTTGCTTGGAAAACGGACCGGGCTGGGAAGCCCAGGGCGTCTGTCGCACCGAAATGGAGAGACCGCCATGGGCCACTGCCACCGGCCGGATGCGCACGCCTTGTCCGGCCACCACGGTGCCGGTCCGCTCGCTGACCACGATGCGCGCCCGCTGATCAGGATCGACCTCCAAGGCTTCCAGCTGTGACAGCATGGCAACCACGCGACCCTTCCAAGACGCGGGAACCTTGATCTGTACCAGCGCTGGGTCGTTGGCCTTGGCGGCCTCTTCTCCGAGGGACTTGTTCACCGCTTCGGCGATGCGCAGGGCTGTGGTGAAGTCCGGCCTGCGCAGCCCGAGCACGATGGGCACTTTTTCCAAGTCAGGCGAAACCGTGCGTTCCACGGTCGCGCCCCCGGGCACCGTGCCCGAGGTCGGGTGGTTCTTCTGCAGACGCGAGCCTGCGGCCATTACGTCGAAGCCTCCCGCCTGTACCGGCCCCTGCGCCACCGCGTACACCATTCCATCCGACCCAGTGAGCGGCGTGATGAGCAAAACGCCGCCAGACAAGGATCGCGCGTCGCCCATCGAGCTGACCGACACATCGATTCTGGTACCAGGACGGGAGAACGACGGCAACTCCGCGGTGACCATGACGGCGCCCGTGTTGCGCACGCGCACGTCGGTGGGATTCACCCGGATGCCCATGCGTCCCAACATGCCGCTGATGGATTGCGCGGTGAAAGTGACCTGCGTGGTGTCGCCCGTGTTTGCCAGCCCCACCACCAAGCCGTAACCAAAGAGCGCGTTTTCACGCACGCCTTGCACATCCACCAGATCCTTGATGCGCACCGGGGCGCCGGCCGCGGACAGCGCGGGCAGCGTGAACAAGAGCGTGAGGAGAAGAGTTCGTGTACGCATGATGATTAGAAAGGCCACAACCAACCGAGGGCGCGCGAGATCCAGCCTGGTTTCTGGTTATCGGAAAGCACGCCACGACCGACGAATTCGATCTGCGCCTCGGCGACCATGTAGCTCTGCACACTGTTGTCCTGGTCGATGTCGATGGGTCGCACCACGCCCGAGATGTAGAAGTGGTGTTCCTCTTCATTGACCAGGATGACCCGATGGCCCTCGACGAAGAGGTTGCCGTTGGAGAAGACTTTGGTGACCACTGCAGTCACCGTGGCGGTGAGGGACTCGGAACGCGCGGTATCACCCGAGGTCTGCAAGCTGGACGTCGAACTACCGCCGATGTTCAGATTGGGATCGAGACTCGGTATGTGCTTGAGCAGTCCCAGGAAGGCATCGATCTTGGCTGCGCTGCTGCTGCTGCGGCTGGTGTTGGTGTCGGTGGAGTGCTGGGCATTGGCTTGTTCGGTGATCTTCACGACCACCAGGTCGTTGACCCGCAAAGCCCGCGCGTCGGTGAAGAGCAACGAGGCCGACCGGCCTTCATGCCACAGACTGCCGGGGGAGGCCGCTGTCTCATCGCCCTTGCTTTCCACGGGAAGCTTGTACTCGCGTCGCTTGGGCGTGTACTCGCTGATATGGGCCTGGGTGCAGGCCAGCGCCAAAGGCGCGAGGACCAGGGCGCACAGGATCGCGCTGGTCGTATGAACCGATGACTTTGTCATGGCACATCCACCAGCAGCCGTCCCTCTTCCAGGTGGCCCTCCACGTGGCGGCCCGAGGGCAGCACAGCACAGATTCGGCCCGAGCCGCAGGAAATGGCCCGCCCTTGCACCTCGATGGCCAGAGGCCCGCTCATGACGATGACCTTCACTGATTCCCCAGATGCCAGCGCGGCGCCGGCGACATGCGATGCCTGCAGCACGGTTCCGCGGGGCAGATCCCGCGCGGCCAGCGCGCCAGCCGGCGGCACGAAGGCAGCATGACCGCTCTTGATCTCGCGATCCTCGACGGCCAGCGCTGGTTGCAATCGCTCGCCCGCGCGCACCGGCCGCGTGGTGAAAGCCGCGGGCGCCCACACCTCGAAACGAACCCAACCCCAACCCGTGCAAGCTTGCCCGTACAGCTTCACCGGCAGGCGGCCCGATCCGGTGACCGTGCCGTCCAGCACCGCCTGGCGCAGGACGCAGCCTGCGGGCAGTTGCGGCGCCCAGCCCAGCGGCACGATGCGTGCCCCTGGGACAGCGAGTGCTCGAGAAAGAACCTCGCTCACCTCGGGGGGGAGGTTGGCGGCGCCGGTCGGATGGGACGCGGCAGCCGTCGCAAGGAGGAGAGCGAGGGGGAAATGGGGGGTCATGACGTCTCTAGCGAAGGGCGGTCAGTTTCTGCAGCATCTCATCGGCTGACTCGATGATCTTGGAATTGAGCTCGTAGTTGCGCTGGGTGGTGATCATGTTGATCATTTCCTCGACCGCGGACACGTTCGAGCCTTCCAGGTTGCCTTGCGAGATACTGCCGGTTCCCTGGTCCCCGGCCTTGACCACGATGGGATCGCCACTGGAAGGAGTGGCGAGAAGCAAGTTGTTGCCGATGGCTTCCATTCCACCCGGATTGGCAAAGGTGGCAATCTGGATGGTGCCGATATTGGTCATGTCGGTACGATTGGAAAGTCTGGCCTGCACGATGCCGTCCGAGGTCACGGTGACGTTGGTCGCGTCCGTGGGAATGCTGATGCCTGGTTCCAGCACTTCGCCCAACTGGGTGACAATGCGTCCGGTGGCATCCAGCCGGAAACTGCCATCGCGGGTGTAGGCGATGTCGCCGTTGGCGCGTTGGATGCGGAAGAAGCCACCGCCCTCGATGGCCAAATCGAGCGGGTTCTTGGTCGAGATCATGTCGCCCTGGGCGAAGGAGCGCGATGTAGAGGCCGTGCGCACGCCCAAACCCACCTGCAGCGCCGTGGGCTGGCTGCCCCCTTGCGCATTGGGCTGCGTGGCTGCGCGAATGGTTTCTGACAAGAGATCCTGAAAATCGGCGCGCGTCTTCTTGAAGCCGGTGGTGCTCGCGTTGGCCAGGTTGTTGGCGATGACATCCAACTTGGTCTGCTGGGCATCCATTCCGGTGGCGGCGGTGTAAAGCGATCGCAGCATGAATTCCCCCTAGTGGATCTCCTTCATTTGACCAACCCCACTTGGGTGGCGCGGTCGTCCAGCTTTCGATAGGTCTGGATGGCCTGCATGGCCATGTCGAACTGGCGTTGCGCATTGATCATCTGAACTGTGGAATCGAGCGCACTCACGTTGCCCATCTCCAGCTCACCCACCCGCACGGTGCTGTCCGCCGTCGGGCTCATGCTGGAGCCAGCCGAAGGCTGAAGCAAGCTGGGCGCGATCTTGTCCATGGGCCCCTGGGCCTGGAAAAGCGCCAACGTGTCCACCAGCGTGTTGCGGCCCACGACTACGTTGCCGTTGCTCTCGATGCGCGGGTCAGCGCCGACCGGCACGGTCACCGGCTCACCTGAAGTGCCCAGCACGGGCAAGCCCGAGGCGAGCAACTCGCCGTTGGGGCCGCGCTCGAGGTGTCCGTTGCGCGTGTAGGCCATCTGGCCGGTCGACAGCCGCACACCCAGATAGGCATCGCCCTCGGGCAAGACGTCGAGCGGGTTGTCCGTGGTGTTGGTAGGACCTGGTCGCATATCCACGCCGGTGGACACCACTCCAGCCAGGACCTTGTCGCTAGGTCCGGGCGGCAAGAAGGCGCGAAAGGCCGGGCGCGTGGCCTTGAAGCCCGGCGTCTCGGCATTGGCCAGGTTGTCGGCAATGGAATCGAGCTGGGCAGCGCGCGCCACCGCAGCAGACATTCCTACATATAGTCCATCGGACACTTTGCGTACCTCTTGCCTGGTGACGAAGCAAGCGCGATGCCAGGCGCTTTTGTGGCGCGATCCGAATTTTCCACCGCTCAGGGTTCAGTTCTTGCTGGTTCGTTCCGATAGAGGAAATGTGAGCCCCAAAACCCGTCTCGACGCCGCCGTTAGGGTGCGAGAAGTTGCCGAGGATCGTGCGCGCATGACCCTGGCCGAGGCTCAGCGCCTGGCCCAGCGGACCGCGGATGCGGTACGCGAAGCAGCCCAGCGCGCGCTCACCGACGAGCGCTGCAGCGGCAGCGCGGCCGACTGGACCATCATTGAGTTCGCACACATCCGGGCGCTACAGGACACGCGGCGAGCGGAAGTTGAAAGGTGTGCTGCCGAGGAGAAACTGGGGGTTTCGCGTGAGCGTTTTCTGGGCGCGCGCACCCGTGCCGAAGCCCTGCGCCGGGTGCTGGAAGTGCGTCGCAGCGAGATGCGCGTGGCCGAGAGGCTGATGGAGCACAAGGAGATGGACGAGGTCGCGAGTCTGCTGCGGGTCCGCAGGTAGCACCGACCATCAGACCTTCGATTCACCGACGGCCGACGATTCGACCCGCTGACTGTGCCGTCGCTGCGCTCCGGTGCTCACATACGGGTGTATGCTCCGCTCCGGTGCTCGCGCCGACTTCGTCATCGGGCCGGCTTGTCGGCCGATTCTTGAAGGCGGATTGATGCAGTGGTGTTGGTTGGTCGAGACGCCCGTTTTGTGGCGTCGGTAGCGAACTGGCATTTCGCCCGCGCCAGGAATCTGGCGCGAAGCCGGGCCACGCAACCGGCATCTGACACGGGGATCGCCAGGTTGGTGACGTTGGTCCAGTGGCCTTCTGCGGCTTTTTGCGGCCCAGTGTCCGGTACCAGGCTCTATACTGGGCCGCCATGAGTCACCTCTTCTGCACAATCGCTGTCATCGCCTTGATCGTGCCTTTGGCTTTGTCCGCCAGCGCGCAGGGTGAAAAGTGGGAGCTTGTGGGCAGCAAGGACGACATTGTCAGCTACCGCCGCGAAGTCGCGGGCAGCCCGGTCATCGCCATCCGGGGGGAAGCGGTCGTGGATGCCTCCATCGTGCGCGTGGCCAGCGTTCTCCTGGATACCGCGCGCCTGCCCCAGTGGATGGACAGGCTGGCCGAGGCGCGACGGATTCGGACCGAGAACGCGCGCCACTACGTAGAATACGATCGCGCCACCGTTCCCTTCCCGCTGAGCAATCGGGATTTCGTGGTCGAAACACGGGTAGAAGTCGACGCCGCGAAGAAGCAATTGCTGCTCAAGGCGCACTCGGTGGTGGACTCATCGGCCCCGGTAACCGACCTGGTGCGGGGCGAAGTGCTGGCCAGTACCTTCACCCTGACGGCTGTCGACCACGGCCAACGCACACGGGTAGTGGCCGAAGTTCACACCGATCCCAAAGGCTCGATCCCCAAGTGGATGGTCAACCTGACCCAGAAATCCTGGGCGCACACCACCATCATGGGTCTGCGCGCCCAGGTGCGGAAGGCCAACATCTCTGATGATCCTGAGATGAAGGCCTTACTGGAGAAGGCCGGCTGCTTCCAGTAGAGAAGGCTAGCGCCGCCGCAGGCGCTGCAGCTCCGCCTCGAAAGACGGAGGCAGCGCGCTGGCAAAATGCAAGCGCTCGCCCGTGACCGGGTGATTGAATCCCAGCGTAGCCGCATGGAGCAGCAAGCGATGCGACGGCAGGAGCGAGCGGCCGGCGCGCGTGTGATCGCGCAGGTAGACGGTTTCGCCGACCAGCGGATGCCCCTGTTCGGCCAGGTGGATTCGGATCTGGTGCGTGCGCCCGGTTTCAAGACGCACGCGACACACCGTCGCCGCCGGTAGGCTCTCGATAACCTCGACGTGGGTGACCGCGTGCTGCCCCTCATGCGGTCGCCGCGTGCTTCCCCGCAGCCCGTCGCCTCGATCCGCGATCAGGTGCGATTCAATGCGCGACGGCCGCACCTGTCCGTGAGCCACGGCCAGGTATTCCCGCTCGGCGAGGTGCTGCTTGAACACGTTGTGAAGCCCGCGTTCCGCCAGTTTGGTCTTGGCAAAACACAGCAGTCCCGAGGTGTCCTTGTCTATGCGATGGACTGTGTAGAGCGGCGTCGCCGTGGCACGCTTGCCTTGCTTGCGCCAGGCCTCGCGAATGAGATCCAGCGCCGTGCCTCGCTCTTTGCGCTCGTAGGGTACGCTGGACACGCCTTCCGGTTTCTCGATGACGATGAGATGGCCGTCCTCGTACACGATGCTGAACTCGGGTCGGGTTGCCATGCGGCGTGGGTCGGGGGCGGTGAGGCTCCAGGCCACCGTCTCGCCGCCTGCCAATCGTCGTGCGGGGTTCAGCTCTCGCTCTCCTTTCACACTGATCTTGCCGGACAGGCACAGGCTGCGCAGATCGCTCCAGCTCTGGCCGGCCAGATGCGCGCGCAGAGCGGCCGCCACCGTGCAATTTGCGGGCGCCGTGAACTCACCGCGAGCCGGCAGGGACCGCACGGCCATTGATTGCGTTGCCCGTCTCAATAGACTGTAGCCAGCTTGTCTAGAACTGGCCCTGGGATACAAGTCCAGGGACCAGGGCCCAGCGGCCATCAGTGGTCTGCACCGGCAGGGCTCCGGGCAAGGGCATGCCCCGGGTCGGCCGCGCTTGTGCGAGTCTGTCGCCGTGTTTGTCATCGTGCTTGTCGTAATTCCAGGTCAGGAACAAGCCGGTCGCCAAACCGACCACGCTTCCGGCAAGAGCGTAGCGGGCCATTTGCGGCCCGATCTCGACGTTTCCGCAAAACCCTTTGCTGGTTCGACCTGAAACGCACATTTGCAGGAGCGCGCCGGTAACACCGCCACCCACCGCAGCGAGATCGATCAGCATGACCCGCTGCCAGCTCGGCCCGTAGGACCGCTGATCGGGCAAGTAGGCGAGCGCCAACCCGGTCGCCAGTCCCGCATTCATGCCGGCCAGCATGCCCCAGCCTACGCGGGGTATCCTCGTCGTCTTGGTCACCGTATCTCCGCTGGTGGTGGTCGTGATGGATTCCAAGGAGAATCCCATAGCGGGAATTGCCAGCACCCCTGCCAGCGCACCCAAGAACGCTCCACTCTGGATCATGGCGACACGACCGTAGTTGGGTGCGTGGTCGTCCAGCCACCAGCCCGCCACCGACCCGGCGCTCAGCCCCACCACGCCGCCCAGCCACGCGCCCGAGACGCTTTGGGTGAGCGCCAGTCCCAGCGCAAGCCCTTCCACATCGCCAATCCAACCGCCGCCGATGCGAAACAGGGCTCGGTTGTCTTGAATGTAGGCAGGGACCAGGGCCGCCGAGATCACGCCCGCGCCGATGGCACCCGCTAGGGCGCCGGCGGCTATTAGCGTCAGGTTCCCGGGCTGGCCAGGGTCGAGCCGCGTGGTCACCGCCATGCCTCCGCTGATCGCACCGATGCCGATCCAGAAGCCGATCAGCTCGGGCCGCCCCGAACGCTGCAGGTAGGACAGGGGAAAATCGACCTTGAGCTGTTGTCCCGGCGCCAGTGACACCACATCGTGGCGGGCAATGTGGTAGTTGGCCTCGGCGTAGATTTCATAGTCCCCTGGGTCCACGAACTGTGCGTAGGGGTTCTGCGTGCGGTTGCCTCGCACATAGAGGGTGGCGTTGCTGGGACTGGTGTGGATCTCGAGTCGCGCGGGGATGGGATCCAACTTGAAAAACAAGGGCTTGGTCTCGGCCACGTCGATGGTGATGTCCCGCTCCTGCCTCACGAAGTTGGGTTTGCCTACCGTCACCCGGTAGTGCCCGCGCGGCACGCGAAACTCGTTGGGCGCCTCGCCGGTAAAGACTTGAGCTTCACCTTCGATGCGAACCTGGACCTGATCGGGGACGGTATTGATCGCCACCACGCCGGGCCGGTGGTTGATGGCCTCGATGCGCAGGCGCGCGATGTCGGCCAGTTCCTCGCTCGTCGGCTGCGCCAAGAACTCTTGATAGTTTGCGCGCGCCTCCTTGAGCACGCCCAGGTGGTACTGGCACTGCGCGATCATGAAGAGATTTGCCTTCTTGGGCACCAGCTCGTTGGCGAGTTGGAACTCGACCAGGGCCTGTTCTTTGTTGCCAGCCTCGAAAAGACTGACGCCGGCTTGGTAGTGCTGGTGGGCCTGCGCAGCGGGATCGGCGTCCTGCGCTTGTGCCGACGTGCCCGCGACCAAGCACGCCAGCAGCGAGGCCGCGAACAAGAATGCACGCGACCGCGTGGTTCTCGGGCAGAGGCAACAGGGAGCGGGCACGATCGAGTTCACTCGTCACTTTGGTAGGGCGAAGGCGCGACGGTGTCGTCGGCCTTGGACTTCTTGCCTCGCTCGACAGGGCCGGATGACGCCGCGGCACTGGAAGCACGAGAGACATGCGGCTTGGCCACGCGCCGGCCGCGCTCAGATGCCGCGGGCGCAGGCGCGGGAGGGGTGGCCGGGGCCGGGTGAGCCACAAGCGCAGCCGCGGGCGGCGTCTCCGACGGGGCCGGCTTGGCCGGGGCAGGCGCCACAGGAGCCTCCACTGGCTGACCAGCTCCTGCCAAGGCTACCGCAATCGCCACCCCCAGAGCCAACACGCCTAGCGCTGCCAGCGGCCAGCGCAGGCGATGCCGGGCGGACGCCTGAGTGGGCTCTGCTGCCTCCCGCAACGCGACCGTGGAATCCCCGGCCAGCAGTCGTTCCAGATCGTGCTCGAATTCGGCCATCTGTTGGTAGCGCTTGTCGCGGTCCTTCTCAAGCGCGCGCATGACCACGCGGTCAACTGCGGCCGGTATGCCCAACTCGGGCCGAAGCTGCGAGGGAGACACGGTTTCCTGCGTGAGCACCTGCGAGATGACACCCAGGTAGTTGTTGGCGCGAAAGGGGACCTCGCCGGTCAGGCACTCATACAGCATCAGCCCCGCGCTCCAGATGTCGGCCCGGTGGTCCACATCGTCGCCGCCGCGAGCCTGTTCGGGAGACATGTAGAGCGGCGTACCCAGCACGGTCCCCGTGCGCGTCAGGCGCTGCAAGTCCGCGCCTCCTTCGTCGCGCGATTGCACGGCCTTTGATACGCCGAAGTCGACCACCTTCACGAAGTCGACGTCGCCCCGTCGCACCAGGTAGATGTTTTCGGGCTTGACGTCACGGTGGACGATGCCCTTGGCGTGGGCCGCCGACAGCGCGCTGCAAACCTGCCTTAGGATTCCCAAGCTGCGTTCCACGGGCAGAGGTGCGTCGCGCATCACCAGCTGGGCCAGGGCCTCGCCGTCGAGAAACTCCATGACCACGAACGCACGACCATCGCTGGTGGTGCCGTAGTCGGTGACGTCCACGATGTTTTCGTGACCGATGGAGCTCGCCAGCCGCGCCTCCTGCAACAAGCGGGCGACCAGCTCCTGGTTCTCAAGGAACTTTTCCAGCAACACCTTGACCGCCACGCGTTTGCCGATGATCGCGTGGCGCGCCTCGTACACCGCGCCCATGCCGCCTTCTCCGATTCTGCGCACAATGGCGTAGCGTTCGGCCAGCACGGTCCCCACCAGCGGATCGAATCGCTCCGCTCCCTCCGCAGGCGCGCTCCCGGACGGCGTGTGCGGCGT
>Ga0224523_1000689_pt1 | contig 16353 bp, 16 predicted proteins | sample CFST50metaG_FD_182732 | JGI IMG/M metagenome (GOLD analysis project Ga0224523, IMG submission 182732) | Peat soil microbial communities from Stordalen Mire, Sweden - C.F.S.T50 | ecosystem: Environmental > Terrestrial > Soil > Wetlands > Peat | place: Sweden: Norrbotten County, Stordalen Mire...
CCCAGGTTGAGAATGATTTGAAAGTGGGACAACCCGGTTAATCCTCGGCTGTATTTACGGAAAAAATAAATCGAAGGAAGTGCAAAATGGCCAATAAAGTAATAAAAATTACCGCTAATTTACCGATTATCCCGGATTGGTTAAAAATCAATAATTCCATTACAATACCGCTGCCGTTAAAAAGCGCTAAAGAACTGGCACAAAAACTCCTGGAGGTCCAGGGCGACGCAGAGATAAAACTCAATTTTGCGAGCGGAAAGAAGACCACCGTGGAAATCGATTGGGAGTCAGAGAAAAAGGAATAATTCATCATTAAATGTTCGTGTGGCTGCCACGAAACAAAGCAACAGCGCTTCCGGAGGATATTAAAATGGTTCTGCCAAATAAAATTCAGCCCCAAGATAAACCGATAAAAAACAATGTCGCTATAACGGCACCACAGGGCGGAGCGCCCTCGGAAGCGCGACTCGAAGAACCGGAGCCGCCGCCGCGGCATAATCCGATTTTGCATTGGATTTTATCTATTTATTCTTTAGTTTCAGTAAAAGTATCAGCGATGCGGGATGGCATAAAAATGTTTTTACAAAAGAGAGTCCACTCCCGCAAAAAACTGATAAAGAGTGATACGATTATCGCTAAAAGCGCGGCACCTGCGTCATTGGAAGCCCGTATCGAAGAGTTAGAGGCGCTGCCGCGCCGGAACCCAATTCTGCACTGGTCGGCATTCGTCATAGCCTTACTGTCATTAACTATACTATCTTTCTGGGTTTTTAGCGGTCGCGGGCCGGTGCCGGCTGTTTGGGTAGTAGTTGATATTGGAATCGGTATCATTTCCCTTATTGAGTTTTTTACACGGAGCGGATTCCGCTGGGACAGCGGCGCCTATTTGCGCAGCCACTTTTTCGATTTCGTCGCGATTGTACCGGCGCTGCTCCTTGTCAACCAAGGGATTGCTATCGAATTAGTTTGGGTATGGATTATCCTGGTTGCACGATTTATTCGCGTAATAGACCGGCTTGGGGGAGATGGGTTCGTACAGCGTAATATCTGGGCGCTTTTAGAGGGAATGGAGGAAGAGATAACAGACAGGGTGCTCCAGCGCATTATTGCCCGTGTCCAAGGCGACATGGACCGGGCAAATTTCAGTCATGGTGTCGCTGAAGCGTTCAGAAAAAATAAGTCGTCCGTTTTGCAGCGTGTCCGGGCAGTAACGCCCCATGAGGGGGTCGTACCAAGTCTGGCGCATATTGTCGGCCTGGATGCAGCACTTGAGCGTGCTGAGGAACGGACGTACGATGCTGTGGTACAAATAATTGACAGTGAAGAAGTGGACCATGCTGTCCGCGACGTGGTTAATTCTGTTTTCTCGCGTATGCACAATGAACTGGGAGAAAAGAGCTGGAAGCAGAATATCGGTATACGTCATCATAAGGTTGAGGAAAGTCCGCCAATCTAAACCAGGGAGAAAAACATGTTTAGTAATTCAAATAAAGAGCGTAAGAACAAAAGCCATTTCCCCAGGTACCGCCAGATTGCAATGGTTCTGGCCAAGTACAGGTTGGAGGAAGTTCTAAAATACGTTGGCATAAAAAATTATGCACTCGTTGGCTGGATGCTCCGCGGCAATCCCTTTCGGAAAATGGCTTATACCAAACCCGAACGTACCCGTATGGCAATCGAGGAATTAGGCACAACTTTCGTGAAATTGGGACAAATACTTTCGACCCGTGCCGACCTGCTGCCCCCGGAATATACCCAAGAGCTCTCGAAACTGCAAAGTTCTTTAAAGCCGCTTCCCGTAGATGTAATGAAGAAGGTAATCAGTGACGATTTAGGTAAGCCGGCAGATGAAATATTCAGCCAATTTACACCGGAACCGATTGGTGTTGCCTCTATCGGACAGGTTTATGCCTGTACTCTGACCGATGGTCCCGAAGTAGTGGTAAAAGTGCAAAAGCCCGGGGTACCGGAACTGGTCCAGGAAGACATGTACATTTTGGGGGGTGCAGCGGTATCCGCCACTAAACATTGGGAAGGCGCACAACAATACGACCTGGTGGGTATTGTCCAGGAAATCGCCGATACCATTAAATTAGAAACAGATTACGTTCAGGAAGGCCACAATGCCGAGTATTTCGCCTGGTTTTTTAAGGACGATAAGACGATTCACATTCCCACGATTCTGTGGGAGTCGACCACGTCACGGGTAATCACGATGGAACGGATTCACGGAATAGGTGTTCGGGATATTCAAGCATTGGATAAAGCAGGCTTCGACCGCAGAGAGTTAGCCAAGCGTGCCGTAAGCATCTGGTTGAAAATGGTTTTTGAAGGTGAGGCATTTCATGCGGACCCTCATCCTGGGAATCTTTTTGTAGAGCCTGACGGACGATTGGGGCTGGTTGATTTTGGAATGGTCTGCATGGTAGACAATGAGGTACGATGGCACCTAGCTAATGCGCTCAAAGCCCTTATAGACCGGAATCCGGATATGCTTATCGATGCGCTGATAGAATTGGGCGCGGTAAGCCTGCGTGTTGAAGGCTCCCGTGCCCTTCTGCGAAAGGATATGAAATATGTGATGGGGCAGTTCTCGACGACGCACTTACTGAAACGTTCAGAAAGCGTTAGCTATAATCTGGAACAACTATTTACGATGCTGCGGCGTAATCACATACAACTTCCATCTAATACGTTCCTGCTGTTGAAAACGATAGTTATGGCGCAGAGTCTGGGCAGAGGATTGGACCCGGATTTCGATATTGCCCCACTATTACAATCCAGTGTCATCCGGATAATTAAAAAGAGGTATTCCGTCACTGCTGCCTTGCGCCGTTTGCCTGTGGCAGCAGCGGAATTAGCCAGTTTGGTCGGGGGGATGCCGCAGCGGGTGGACAGGATGATGAAAACCGCTGAGCGTGGTGAAATCCAGGTACGTGCTGATGTCTCGGGGATAGAAAAGCATATCCATCACCTGGAGCGAGTAGCAAACCGGTCACTGATATGTATTCTGGGTGCAGCGCTGATTATCGGAGCGGCGCTCTTCTTTGTGGGATCGCGGATGGCTCATTAATCAATTCGATCATAACCATTTGAAAAATTCATTCAGTGACTTTTAAAAGCGGGGACAGATGAAAAACAAAGACGGGCCGGGAGGGGAAAATGAAAGAATTTATTAAAAAACAGTCGACTTTTTTACTATATGGTTTCGTTTTCTGGCTGCCGGTAATATTGGTCACTTATGTGATGATTCTTCTTTTCGGCAATGGCGACAAGGTTGGGAAATTAATTCTGGGCGTGGTTGTGGATAAGAAGTATTTATTCACGGGTTTAGGTTTTATCTTTTGCATACTGATTATATATTTATGCGGAATGGTGTTGAAATTAACCAAAGTCGGTAAAATACTTTCTAAGATTCCGGTGATAGGTTTATTTTTCGGACAAGGCGAAATCATGACAATCGGCAGACTAACTAACATGCAGGCCTGCCTTTTTCTTTATTCCCCGACCTGTATTTCTTTTGGCTGGATACTCGCGGAGGAAAAGGTTCAATTAGGTGAAGAAATAGCCGATTTCCCTTTAATTTGCGTTTATTTTCCAAGCGTGCCGGCACTGGTTACAGGGTCGGTTCATACCATTAGAAAAAGCGGCGTCATGAAACTCGGTAATTCTTCGACAGAGGTAATAAATTTATTGCTTTATGCCTTCAAAAGCCCGGCGGCCCTAAAATATCTACCATGGGAAGACGAGTCCCAGGAAGAATTTAAAGAAAGGGCAAAAATATTCGGACTTAAATAGGGCATACCGATATATTCGATAAACACAAACCTAAGTAATTACCGGAGACAAGGAAGGGAAAATGTTTAAGCAAAAAATCGAAGATAAATCGCAAGAATACTCAGAGAGTATTGTCGACACTGTGAGGGAACCGCTAATTGTTTTGGATAATGATTTAAGGGTGGTCACGGCCAGCCGGTCTTTTTATGAAGTTTTCAAGGTAAATCCGGAAGAAACGGTAGGACAGCTTATTTATAATCTGGGTAATAAACAATGGGATATTCCAAAGTTACGGGAACTTTTGGAAAACATTCTTCCCCGCCAGGCAACCTTTGACGATTATGAAGTGGAGCACGATTTTCCAAGCATTGGCAAACGCACAATGCTTTTGAATGCCCGTAGAATTCCAGATCCACCGGCAAAACTAAAAGTTATTCTTTTGGCCATAGAAGATATCACCAAACGAAAAAAAATCGAGGAATGCGATATTGATTTAGCTGCAATAGTGAATACCTCTGTTGAGGGCATTATCGGGAAAACTTCCGGTGGAGACGTCGTCAGTTGGAATAAAGGAGCAGAAACCATCTATGGATATACCGAAAAGGAGATGCAAGGTAAAAACATTTCGCTGTTAGCTCCTCCCGGTTACAAAGAGGAAATATTTGACCAGCTTAAAAAATTGAAAGCCGGTGAGTTAATTAAAAATCATGAAACGAAACGCATCCGAAAAGACGGGGTAATAATCGATATTTCATTGAGCCTTTCATCAATTAAGGACAAACAAGGAAACATATACGGTGTATCGGCAATTATGCACGACATCACTGAACAAAAAAAGTTAAAGCAGGTACAGGCAGTTAATGAATATTCCGAAAGCATTATTAACACTGTTCGTGAACCATTAATCGTACTGGATCAGGATTTGAGGGTAGTAGTAGTCAGCCGCTCCTTCTATGAATTTTTCAAGGTAAAGCCGCAAGATACGGTAGGTAAACTTATTTATGACCTGGGTAATAAACAATGGGATATCCCTAAGCTGCGGGAACTGCTGGAAACCATCCTTCCGCAAAAAACATCATTTGATAATTATGAGGTAGAACATGATTTCGCGACCATTGGAAAGCGTATCATGCTGCTTAATGCCCGGCAAATTCAGAGAGTGCTTGGGAAAGAACGGATTATCCTCCTGGCTATCGAGGATATCACCGAGCGTCGAGAGATTGAAAACGGGCTGGAAAAAACACGAAAAGAACTTGAGGTAATAAAACAATCCGCCGATGAAGCCAGCGATTTTGCGGAGAGTGTCATTAATACCGTACGCGAACCTTTAATATCTTTGGATAAGGACCTCAGGGTAGTCACAGTCAGCCGTTCCTTCTATGAATTCTTCAAAGTAAAACCGGAAGAGACCGTGGGACAGCTCATTTACGACCTGGGCAACAAACAATGGAATATCCCCAAATTAAGGGAACTGCTGGAAACCATCCTTCCCCAAAAAACGTCCTTTGATAATTATGAGGTTGAACATGTTTTCGCCACCATTGGCAAGCGGATCATGTTGCTTAACGCCCGGCAGATTCAACAAGCATCAGGCAAAGAACGGATTATTCTGCTTGCAATCGAAGATATCACCGAACGCAGGGAGATAGAAAATGGTTTGGAAAAAGCCCGTAAGGAATTGGAAGCGATTAAAATATCCGAAGATGAATCACGGGAATACGCCGAAAGCATTATCAATACTGTGCGTGAACCATTAATCGCTATGGACCAGGATTTAAGAGTGGTCTCGGTCAGTCGTTCTTTCTATGAAGTCTTCAGGGTAAAACCCGAGGAGACGGTAGGTCAATTGATTTATGACCTGGGCAACAAACAATGGGATATTCCTAAATTGCGGGAACTGCTGGAAACCATCCTACCCCAAAAAACAACCTTTGATAATTATGAAGTAGAACACGATTTTGCAGGAATTGGCAGACGTATAATGCTTTTGAATGCCAGGCAAATTCATCGAGTGCTGGGAAAGAAACGTATAATTCTTCTGGCTATTGAAGATATTACTGAGCGAAGAGAGATAGAAACCGGTTTAGAGAAAGCCCATGAAGAGTTAAAGGCATTAGCGGCCGAATTAAAACGCACTGCCCGTGTAAAATCTGAATTTTTAGCTAATATGTCGCATGAACTCAGGACTCCGCTCAACTCGATTAACGGTTTTTCTGAGGTACTATTTGACGAAACTTTCGGGCCGCTGAATGCGAAACAAAAACAGTATGTCAATAATGTTTTAACCAGCGGGAAACATCTGCTCTTACTGATAAATCAGATTCTTGATATGGCAAAAGTTGAAGCGGGGAAGATGAAACTTACTTTATCGGCCATATCCATGAAAACTTTACTAAACGATATTTCGATGCTGGTAGCCGATATGGTCAGTAAAAAGAAAATTGAGATGCTACTTGAAATAACCCCTGATTTACCCGATATCGAGGCAGATGAACTAAAGGTAAAAGAGATTATTTACAATCTTGTTTCAAATGCGGTTAAATTTACTCCCGAGGGCGGGAAAATCGGTATGCGTGCGAAGAAAATAGATTCGGAGATTGAAGTAGTGGTTTGGGATACCGGAGTCGGTATCGCAGCTGAAAATATGGGGAAAATATTTGAAGGATTTTTCCGTGTTGATACCCCATATTCCCGGGTAACGGAGGGGACCGGCCTGGGGTTGCCACTTTCCAAAAAGCTGGTGGAGCTGCACGGTGGAAACTTTGCGGTAGAATCGGAAGGTTTGGGTAAAGGCACTTTGGTCCGCTTTACTTTGCCAATTATCTCCAATAAGGAGGTCCAAAATGAAAAAAGCATTAGTGGTTGATGACAATACCAATAATTTGACGCTTGAAAAAGACCTTTTAGAGATAGCCGGCTTCGAAGTATTCATATCCGAGAATGCTACAGATGGAATTGCCATTGCCCGGAGAGAAAAACCGGACATCATTATTATGGACGTAAGACTTCCGGATATGCGCGGTACCGAAGCTGCCAGTATATTACGGCAAGACAAAAAGACCAGCGACATCCCCATTGTTTTTGTGACTGCATCGGTAATGGCAGGGGGAATAGAAGAGATAAAAACCATAAGCAATAGTGGCTTCATCGGCAAGCCGATAAATACCCGCACGTTTGCAAAAGAAATCAGTCAATTTATCAAGTGAGTTTTGGATATGTTGAGCCGCAGAAACTACAGGAGAATAATATGAAAGCTAAACCGGTAATTTTGGTTGTCGATGACCAGACACAAAACAATGACCTTCTAGAAGCATTCCTTGTCCCGGAGGGGTATGAAATTATTAAAGCGACAAGCGGAGAAGAAGCGCTGGCGAAACTTGCCAGTACTGAAATCGATCTGATTCTGTTAGACGTAATGATGCCTGGCATGGATGGTTTTGAGGTTACACGCAGGATCAGGCAGGATAAAAAAAACAAATTGATGCCAATAATTTTAGTGACCGCGCTAAAGGAAACGGAAGACCGAATCCAAGGGATAAAAGCCGGCTGTGACGATTATATTTCAAAGCCTTTCGATAAAATGGAACTCTTTGCCAGGATTCAGTCTCTTCTAAAAATTAAAGCCTATAACGACCAGATGAGTAATTACCGGAAAGAACTAGAGTCCGAAGTAATCAATATGACCGATGAATTAAAGCAAAGTAATACCGCTCTTGATGAACAGAAAGCCCGTTTGAGTGCAATCATTAACAATCCGAATGATATCCTGATATTTTCATTGAACCGGGAATACCGTTACACCAGTTTTAATGACAACCACCGAAAAGCAATGAAAAAAGAATGGCAAATCGACATCCAAATCGGAATGAGTTACCCGGAATGTATAACCATACCGGACTTAAAAACAGCCGCATTGCGCAGTATAGGCCGGGCTTTGGCCGGTGAACATTTCATTGAAGCTCAATACCAACCTGGTTTAAGTGAGTGGTGGGAGTTAAATTGGAATCCCATTCGGCACAAAAACATAGTGATCGGTTTATCGGTATTCGTTCAAGACATCACGAATCGCCGGCGTTCTCAGGAAATATCACGTGGAGTCAGAAGAGAATTTTCTTAATTCGAAATATTGATAAAGGAGAAAATCCGCTGCGAAAATCAAGTTTGGGCAATGGTTAATTGATGGAGAAAACGCACACAGTTTTGCAGAAAACAAAGAGCCGCTTGCTCAAAATCCCTATCGTGAAGGTAATCGCCAGCACCTTACAGGAATCCGGTAACCACGATGCCGGACAAAGAGCGGCGGGAGTGTCTTATTACGCAATTATCTCTATTTTTCCGCTGCTTTTGGGACTGATCGCAGTTTTTGGATTTTTCTTACCGTCGATAAATCTACAAAACACGCTGCTGAATTTTGTCGGCAATAACATCCCCGGAGCGACCGACATATTAAAGGAAAATATCAACGGCATTATCCGGTTACGCGGTGTCATGAGCATTATCAGTATCGTAATCCTTTTTTGGGGCGCGAGTGCGTTGTTCGGTTCCATAAGTCTGGCGATAAACCGCGCCTGGAATATCAATAAAAACCGGCATTTATTTATTAGAAAAGCAAGTGAGATTGGAATGGTGTTCGGCACCGGGATTCTCTTTTTACTCTCACTGGGAGCAAGCACCTTCATCACATTCCTGGGTAATTCATTGAATCTGTCCGGTCGCAATACGGCTGTAGTTTATCTGGGAGCGAAATTGATAGCGTTCTTACTGATGCTGGCGATCTTTTTGTTACTTTATAAATTTGTTCCAAACGCAAAGACTCGCTGGCGCGACATCTGGCCGGGCGCGCTTTTGGCGGCAATCTTTTTCGAAATCGCCAGGGCTCTTTTCATTTTCTATCTGGAGCATTTCGCCAATTACCAGGTAATCTACGGGACTATCTCTTCTTTTATTATCCTGCTGGTATGGATTTATTATTCGGCATTCATTTTGATTCTGGGAGCAGAATTCACTTTCCAATATAGTCGCACGATGTACCCGGTGCCTGCAGACAGCAGCACCGATGAATAAAAGGAGGCATTATGGGAGTTCTATTAGTTATCGGCATTATCCTCTTAGTTTTATGGCTGCTCGGATTTATCTTCTTTAAGAGTATCGGGGCGTTGATTCACATCGCTCTGATTGTTGCAGTTATCTTAATCATCATCTGGCTATTACGAGCAGTGTTTAAACTCTTTTAGTTATTGCGGCTCCTTTGAATACTTTATATGCAACAGCCGATTATATTCGACTTATCTCAAACAAGAGGTGTGCTTTAAAAACATAATAAAATGTGTTTCAATTATTACACCACAGGTTATTAGCCTGAATTTACTTCATTTCACAATATACAAAAGGAGTGCAAGGTGAAGAAATTTATCCTTTCCGATTTGCATATCGGGCACAAAGATGCCCAATATGACGCGATAGACCAGGCAATTGCTTATATTCAACGGGAGGCCAAAACGGGCGATGAAATATGGGGTCTTGGAGATTGGTTCCACATGTATGAAAATGGCTTTGAGCATTGTCTACAGCACCCGATGACACAGAAAATTCGCGACCTTGCCGGGCATATTCCAACCAAACTTCTGCCGGGAAACCATGACCATGTGCTGGAAAAATACAGGGATAATCCCAATCTAGGTAATCCCATCGATCCAATAAAGTTAATAAAACCGTTTATGGCTGACGGTATCTGGTATTGCCACGGGCATGAATATGACCCATCTGTGCAATATATCCCCCACAGGCTAATGTGGTTATGGAATCATCTACCGCAAAAAAAGTTGACTCCCAGCAATCTTAAAATGAATTTTATCACTGAGCGCTATATTATGCTTGTTTATCTGGTGCAATCCAGGGCTTTAATCAATCTTCAACAAAAAGTGAAGAAGGAACACGAGGAATGTAAAGGAATTGTTTTCGGACACACTCATTTGCCTCTTTTTCAACGGTCTCCGGAATTATTGTTTTTGCTTAACGACGGAGACATGAGACATAGCGCGACTTTTACCGTCGAAGATGAAATAGAGTTCCGTCAATTGACCTGGAACCCGAAACAATCCAGATGGAGCGTAATACCAATTCAAAAACCATGAGACAAATAAAAATTCCGACTCAAACACAGGTTTAACAGATGATTTAGCAAAGAGGAGAGAAGTATGGAAAATACGAGTCAAAAACGTAAAGGCGGTGTGCTAAGACATCTCAGGAATGCATTCCTGGCCGGAATCCTTACGGCAATCCCCTTGGTGGCGACCTACTTCGTATTAAAATTCCTTTTCGTATCGCTCGACGGCATCTTCCAGCCGATCGTTAAAATTATCGTTGGACGGACTCTGCCCGGAGTGGGGCTGGTGGCGCTGGTTATTTTAGTCTACCTGCTCGGCTTAATTGCGACCAATGTAATTGGCAAAAGTTTAATCCGGTGGTTCGATGCAGGCATGTCCAGAACACCGGTGATCAAATATATTTATACTGCCACAAGACAGGTTGTGGACTCATTTCGCCAACTCCAGGGGGTGCCTTTCAAGAAAGTAGTGATTGTTGAGTTTCCCAAGGCAAATATGTACTCTTTGGCTTTCGTTACAGGTAAACCTGTTGATTTCAAAGGGGAAAAGAAGATCCCCTTGTTTATCCCGCATACGCCTAATCCGATGACCGGGTTTTTGGTGCTGTTGTCTCAAGACCAAATAATCGATACGCAGATGACAATTGAAGATGCCATGAAAATGGTGCTTTCAGGAGGACTCCTGTCACCGGAAACAATTGGGTAAAATTCGACACTTCAATAATAAATGATTCCGCTAATGCTTATTGCTATGCAGATAGAGAAAGGAATATGGAAGATTTATGAAAATGCATGCCCCTCCTAAGGAAAATGAATCAAAAAAAACAACTCATACTACTTTTATTGCGATATTAGTGATGCTATTATGCCTGGCGGTTATAATAGCGACTGTTGAACTGGCAAAACTATCCGGTTTTAGCTTTATTGCTCGCCATCGTAATGTAATCGTGAGCATCGAATTGACGGTATTCGTAATGACGCTGGTGGAAGTAATCGGCCGAGCAATTGTAGCCAGCTTCCGCAGACGCGGCATCGAGCCTGTCGGCCAAAGCATCCGCACAATTATCCGGGGGGGAGTCTATATCATCCTAACTGTCACGATTATTTCCACCCTGCTGTCAAATCCGGCGCTAGCAATAAGTCTTGGCACAGTGATGGGCGTGATCATTGGTTTTGCTACCCAGAACCTGATAAGTAACGTGGTATCTGGTATGATGCTAGCCATTGTGCGACCGGTGCAAATAGGGGATGAGATAACTGTAACCGGTTCCACGGGTAATGTTAAGGAAATTGCCCTTATTTATACTGTACTTGATACAAAGGATCGTTTGTACTACGTTCCCAGCATTGTGATGTTTACCGGCGTGGTAACGAAAAATAAGAAACCGGAAGAGATGGTTCCGTAGGACCGCAAAGTTGTTTGACGGGGGTAGTAACATATTTGATCAGTCAGTGACTGAACTGTGTATCGAAGGCATAAATTAGCTGATGTTATTTAATAATTCAGGTGACGGGAGTTAGAAAATGAGTGACGGTGAAAATAAAGAACTGATTCAAATCCTGAAACGCATGGAAAAACAGCTGAGCGACATAAACGATGATCTGTCTGATATTAAAAGACAAATGCCCAAAGTCCCTTATTACGGAGACCTGTTACAGGATATCATAAAAGCTGTTGAAAATATACACAAATAACTGTAATTCCGGGAAATCACCCAATTCCCTTTTTCGTTTAGCGGTAAACACACAGCTTTTAAAGCGACCCGCATTTATCGCGCAGGTAAAATATCAATCCAGTCCCAGTGATATATAGTGGCGGGGTGCTTCGATTTCACATATTCATAGGCATCATGATATGGGATCCCAGTCTTGCGTGCGTAATAGACCATTGCCAGGAAAGGGGTACGGTCGATTCCCCATACACAGTGAATCAAAGTTCTGGAACCATTTTCCGAAAGAACACGCAGAAGATTCGCATGGGTCATTATGTTCTCCGCAATCGGTATGATGGGAAAATGTGTAAAGCATAATCTGGCATCAAGAATAAGGTCGACATCCTTTTTCACCAGTGTGACAACTTCCTCAGTATCAAGTATGGAGCCCACGGCAACATTGTTATCTATCCAGTCCAATATAAACCTCCCTTACTCGCTTCATTGCGAGTTTCCTGTCTTGTGTGAAATAATAATTCATATTGTTACGCTGATTATACATTATATTAAATATTAGACAAAGCAAGCAATAGCAGAACGATTCAGGAACCTTCGTTAATATTTCTTGGCTAAATAAAGCGGAATATTGTTGTTTCAACTAGAGGTTGAGTCGCCCCCGTTTCCACCAGAAAAATAAAAGACCCCGGCTATGTTGGCTGAGGTCTTTTTGTTTCAAATCCGGGATTGGGATCAATATAATCAATAAAAGTAAATAGCCACATAAAATGTTCCTTAATAATCTCAAAATTGCGACAAAATCATATTGCATCTAATATGAAACATTGCTATAATTACAAATAGTAGCACAAATGTTCGTTATTAGTTGGGAGATTGATTGATGCAAATAGCTGAACAGTTAACGCCCCCCCCAATGAAACGATAAAGATTCAAGATGATTCCCGATATAGAGATTTTGACCAATATGTTAAACATCTTGTTGATGCTCTTTGTATCAGGTACGGATTTACCAATAAAGTAATAAATTGGTATCGTGGTGCGGATGGCAATGTCATTTACGCTTGTTTTGAAATAACAACTCTAAATGAGGTAACAAAAAATGTTATCTAATACCTCAGTTATTTATGAACCGAAAGGGAAAGCCGGTGAGTATTCTAAACTGGCGGTTAATGTTTATAACGGGTGCGGTCACCGGTGTGAATATTGTTTTGCTCCTGCTTTTATGCGCACCGCAAGAGAAACATTCAATCAACCAACCCCGAGAAAAGACATTTTGCAGAAGATTAAACAGGATGCAACATTGTTACAGAAAGAACATGAAAACAGGCCGGTTTTATTATGTTTTACCTGCGATCCGTATCAACCGGTTGATGAGCAATTTCAATTATCAAGGCAGTCCATTCAGATATTACATTCCTGCCACTTGAATGTAAAGATACTGACAAAGGGCGGAAAGCGTGCAGAGAGAGATTTTGACCTGTTGACCGATGATGATTGGTTTGGGGTTACGCTGACAAATTTAGACAATAAACTATCATTGCAATGGGAACCCGGCGCTGCTATGCCGGAAGAAAGGATAAATAGTTTACGAAGAGCTCATGAAAAAGGAATCAAGACCTGGGTTAGTCTGGAACCGGTTCTTTATCCCGAGATTACCCTGAAGATTATCAGGCGAACTTATGGCTTTGTCGATGAATTCAAAGTCGGCACGCTGAATTATCATCCTCACGCGGAAAATGTAGATCGGCACCGGTTTGCCGTAGATGTAAAGCAACTTTTAATCTTTTTGAAATGCAACTATTATTTGAAAAATGATTTACGCAGGTGGCTTGGTTAAAATGGATAATTTACAAATGGCAGATTTGTTTATTGAAAAACTGGCAGGGTTCAAACAGAACGAGAAACCCGAAGCAGTACTTTTGATAGCGGACGAACCGGAACGGATTAAGATAATAATCGCCTGGACGAATACTCAGGTTGTACAAGCCGATAACCTGACAGCGCTTGTGAATACATCTGAAAAAGAGATTTGGGCACGGCTTTGGGAGAATACAATGTATTCTTCGGATGAACTTAAAGAGAAAATTGGTGCTTCATTCTCTGAGAAGGGTTTGGAAAACAAGATGAAACCGCTTATCGGAAATTACATCATTTATCCTGATGGCATGATAAACTCTTATGTTCAGCGTTACCTAAGGGAAAAAATAATCAATCTTTTCGAGCGTAAAACAATAAAAATCGCCGGAAAAACTGAATAACAAGACAGGGCGCAGTCCTTGACTACTGGTTGCGAAATATTTTCTCATGGACTAACAAAAAATCAGAATTACTTGGCCGCGGATTCTGCAATCAGTTCGGCGATATCTTTCACCTTGAGCGTTTCCTGGACCTGTTTAGATTTGACGGCATCTTCGAACATCTGGAGGCAATAAGGACAGGCAGTGGCCACCATCTGCGCCTTAGTGTCGATGACCTGGTCAATGCGGTTTTCACTGATACGCTGCCCGATGCGCTCTTCCAGCCACAACCTCCCGCCGCCGCCACCGCAGCAGAAAGCACGTTTTTTATTCATTTCCATCTCGACCAGTTTTGTATCCGCTAAAGATTTCAGTATTTGCCGGGGCTGCTGGTAAATATCATTGTGTCGTCCCAGGTAACATGGGTCGTGAAAAGTAATACTGCCGTAATCGCCCTTGGCGATTTTAATTTTCCCTTCCTTGAGCAGGCCGGCAATCAGTTCGGTATGGTGAATAACCTCAAAGTTACCATCGAATTGCGGATATTCATTCTTAATCGTATTATAGCAATGCGGACAGCCGGTAACTATTTTTTTGACGTTATACCCTTTTAATATTTCAATATTCTTTTGTGCCTGAGTCTGGTAAAGCACTTCATCGCCTAAACGCCGCGCGGGGTCTCCGCAGCAACTTTCTTCCGTGCCGAGAATACCGAAATTGATTCCCGCCTGCTGCATGATTTTTGCGATTGATTGCGCAATTTTAATGCCCCTTTCGTCCAGGGCTTCCGTGCAGCCGACCCAATACAGAATATCCACTTTAGGATCCTCGGCTAATGTCTTGATATTAAGACCACGTGTCCAATCGGACCGGTTTAATGTAGTACCGCGCCAGGGATGGCCGCGCCGCTCAATGCTCTGTAAAGTGGCTTTGGCGGTCTCCGGAAGAATCGATTGTTCCACCAGGTTACGCCTGAGGTCTACAATTTTATCAATGTGTTGTACCCAGACCGGGCAGACGGTATCACAAGCGCCGCAAGTGGTACAGGCCCAGATTTCATCCTCCAAAACCACCTTACCCGCGAGTGTAACGTTGACGTTTTCCGGAGCCGGTTCACCTTTAGCTTTTGCTTTAACCAGTTCCGGCCCCGCTTTGAGCAATTGCTTCTTCAGGTCCTGAATTACCTTTTTCGGATTGAGCGGTTTACCAGTAGTATATGCAGGACACAGTTCCTGGCAGTTGCCGCAAACCACGCAGGCGTAGAGATCCAGGTTCTGCTTCCACGTAAGTTTATCTATGGTGGCGATGCCGAGGGAATCAACATGCTCCAGGTCGATAGGCTTCAAAGCGCCCTTGGGCAGCCGTGATTGAAAGATACCGTTGAAAATGGAAGCAATGACATGGAGGTACCGCGAATAAGGAATATAGACCAGCACTAATAGGACAGTCAACCAGTCCGTCCAAAAGAATGCGATGTGCCAGTTTTGGATGACAGTCAGGGCATTCCCCGTGAAGAGATGGCTCAGCCAGGAGCTAAACGGCGGCAACAGTGTATGTCCCAGTCCTGCCGGGGCCTCTCCCATTGCGATGACGGTCGCCTGGTTGAACAGAAACGCGAAAGGATGGGTGAAAACGGAGAGGAGAATAATCAGTGCTTCAACCGTTTGTTCGCCCTTAAGGCGAGCCGGTCTGATGATGAAACGCCGGATAAGGCCCCAACCGGCGCCAATGATAATGAAGACCGCCATGAAATCCATGACCCATGCAAAGTAATAGAAGAAGCTGGTATTTTCCAGACCGGCAAAACCAAAACCTTCGGCCAGGATAAAGAAGAAGAAATAAAACAGAACGAAAACAAAGAATCCCCAGGCCATTAAGGCATGACCCAACGGAGCGCGGTCTTTTTTAGCTTGGAAATTTTTTAACTGGCAAAGCTGACTAAAGACATAAGCAAAGGTAGTAGTGATCCATTTGCCCCAGCTCTTGTAGCCGGTCTCTTTTTGCCCCAGGAACATGTACTGCAGCAGTTGTCTGATGCGGTACGCAAATAATAACAGCGCAACCGCAAATACTCCCCAGAACAACGCGTATCCCGGGATAAAACCGAAATAGGTCCGCGTCATAAGCATAAATCAAAACCTCTTTTGCGAGCAATCAGCGTTTATACATCAGCTATCGCTGAGTATACATTACTTCGTAAGTACTATAGCCTACGGGCTATCAATTGTCAGTTACGTATAGTGAGTTGTGAATTATTAGTTTCAGGTTAACGGTGATAAGTTACGAACTACGAGTTATTAGTATCAAAAAAAGGAGATGGGTACCTTATAGATTTTTTCCGTAATATACCAGCGGTCTTCCCTTAAGAAAGGGAGACCGCCTTAATCTGTTTATTTGCTTTGCAGTTCTCTCACCTTTGCCTCAAAAGCGGGGATAATCTTCTTCCAATCACCGACGACGCCAAAGCGCGCTTCTTTGAAAATAGCTGCTTCTGCATCGCGGTTAATCGCGATGATATTCTTAGAACCGGAACAACCGGCCATGTGCTGGCTGGCACCCGATA
>Ga0224523_1000691_pt1 | contig 16262 bp, 10 predicted proteins | sample CFST50metaG_FD_182732 | JGI IMG/M metagenome (GOLD analysis project Ga0224523, IMG submission 182732) | Peat soil microbial communities from Stordalen Mire, Sweden - C.F.S.T50 | ecosystem: Environmental > Terrestrial > Soil > Wetlands > Peat | place: Sweden: Norrbotten County, Stordalen Mire...
TGAGCTGGTAAAGAGATTGATCGTCAGGGCAGAACAATCAGGAAGACCAGACGATATGGATCCTGCCGTAATTGAAAACAGGATTAATGTTTACAAGGCCAAGACTGAACCTATAATTGAATATTGCCGCAAACGCGGAATATATCAATCAGTTAATGGAATGGGAACGATAGAAGAAATATTCGAAAGACTTTCGGGTATGATAAAAAAAATTCTGAAATAAATCCCTTGAATGTCAGGTTCCAATTTTGTGGATTATATTAAAATATTTTGCCGAGCAGGTAATGGTGGTGCCGGTTCGGCTCACCTCCGCAGGGAGAAGTTCGTTCCAAAGGGAGGTCCCGACGGAGGCGACGGAGGCCGGGGCGGGAATATCATCCTGCGAGGGAACGATCAGATGTGGACTTTGCTTCATCTCAGGTACCAGCGCCACATCTTTGCCGGGAATGGAGTTGGCGGCGGCTCCCAGCAATCTTCCGGAGCCGAAGGCAAGGATGTTTTTATTGAAGTTCCTCTCGGTACTGTAGCCAGAAACGGAGAAACGGAAGAATTTATCTTTGAGATTACTGCCCATGGCGAGGAAAAGATACTTGCCCAGGGAGGACGCGGCGGGCAGGGCAATGTCCATTTCAAATCATCAACAAACCAGACCCCAAGATATGCACAACCTGGCGAGAAAGGGGTTGAAAACTGGTATGTACTTGAATTAAAAATTCTTGCCGATGTAGGGCTTGTAGGATTTCCGAATGCCGGCAAATCGACTCTTCTGTCGGTTGTTTCGGCAGCAAAGCCTAAAATTGCAGATTACGCCTTTACTACTCTATCGCCAAACCTTGGCATTGTAGCTTACAGGGACAATAAATCGTTTGTGATGGCCGATATTCCCGGAATTATTGAGGGGGCTCATGAAGGGAAAGGACTGGGAATAAGGTTTCTGAGGCATATCGAAAGAAACTCGGTCTTACTGTTTGTAATCCCTGCCGACACCAAGGATATCCGAAAGGAGTATGAAATCCTGGTCAACGAATTAAAAATGTACAACCCGGAACTGCTCGATAAAAAAAGGATTCTGGCAATTTCAAAATCCGACCTGCTCGATGAGGAGCTAATGAATGAAACCAGGAAAGACCTGCCTGATGTTCAGCGGGTATTTATTTCTTCTATTACAGGGCTGGGTCTTACTACCCTGAAAGATATGCTTTGGAAAGTCCTGACAAACGATTGATAGTTGTATGCTTCAGCATCTTGACCAGCAGCTCTTCCTGTTCCTGAATTCACACAATTCACCATTCTGGGACTCAGTGATGTACGCGATAAGTGGTCGTGTTATCTGGGCCCCGCTTTATCTGGCCATTCTATTGTATCTTGTCTTTACATACAAGAGGAAATTCCTCATAATCATACCATTCATTATAATTGCAGTTACGCTTGCCGACCAGGTTTCAGTGCAGTTGTTTAAAGATATTTTTATGAGGCTAAGACCCTGTCATGAACCCTCCCTTACAGGTATGGTGCATCTTGTTAAAGGCGAATGCGGAGGACTCTACGGGTTTGTTTCATCTCATGCCTCAAATTCTTTTAATGTCGCTCTTCTGAGCCTTATGTTCATTAAAAAAAGATGGTATACCATATGCATTATCATCTGGGCATCGGTAATCGGATATAGCAGGATCTACCTTGGAGTTCATTACCCGGGCGATGTTATCTGCGGAGCAATGGTAGGTGCATTTATAGGATGGGGAGTATATAAGTTATACGAAGTAACAGATAATAAGGTTCTTGCTTATAGGAAGTATTTTAATAGTGATAATTCATTATAAGATTCCGGACAGAATTCTATTCGTTTTACATGTTCATAATCAACCTTGCTTCCACCGACCCTTTCTTCAACCTTGCAGTTGATGAGTACTTGCTTAAGAACAGGAAGGAAGAATTTCTGGCTCTTGGCATAAACATTCCGTCGGTGATAATAGGCAAGCACCAGGCTCCTCACCGGGAAACTGAAACCGGATATATCACCAGAAATAATATCCCGGTTATAAGAAGAATTTCCGGCGGCGGGACTGTATTTCATGATAAGGGCAATCTTAATTTCTCATTCATTTCAAACAGCACACCCGGGAAGCAGATCGATTTCAGAAAATACACGCAGCCGGTAATACAATTTCTTGCAACGGAAGGTGTTGAGGCTAAATTTGAAGGAAAGAATGATCTGAAGGTCAATGGTCTCAAGATTTCAGGAAACGCTGAACATGTTTGGCGCAACAGGGTTCTTCACCACGGCACTCTGCTTTTTGATTCTCAGCTGGAAATTATGAAAAGATCTATAAGGAAGGATAATTCGTGCTACTTTTCACGGGCTGTCGTATCAAATCCCTCTCCTGTTACGAATCTTAAAGATTGGCTGGATTCAATAAAAAATACTTACGAACTGAAACAAAAAATGCTTCAGTTCTTTATTAGTCAGAATGATAAAAATCAGGAAGTTGACCTCTCCCGGGATGAGACTGCAGAAATAAATAATCTTGCAGATTTAAAGTACCGGACATGGGAATGGAATTTTGGTTACGGGCCATCTTATCAGTTTAAGAATAAGTTTGAAATCAATGGCATTTCAATGACCGTCAATCTCTCTGTAAAGGATGGAATAATACAGGAATGCACCATTGAAGGACCTTGTGTGCTTGCTGAATATGCTAAAAAATTTTCCGGATTGAGGCATATGCCTGAAGACATATCATCAATCTTCAGGGAGGGTAAAGTTATTATGAATGATGATGAGCTTTTTAATTTTTTTTAGATATTCGTCCTGATGAACAGGATTATTTAATAATAGTATTAGTGTATGGATATTCTGAGATCAATTATCGTATGGCTGTTGGGGATAACGATCATGCTTATCTTTCTTCCGGTCATATTTATTGTTTGGCTGCTGGCTCTTCCGTTTGACAGGAACAGGGTAGCCATTCATTGGTTGCTGGCTTGCCAGTCCAATATCATTTCACATCTTGTACCTATATGGAAGATAAAAGTTAAAGGAAGGGGAAAAGCAAAACCAGGAACAACCTACGTCATTATCTGCAACCATCAGTCCATTCTTGATATTTTAATCATTTACTGCCTCTGGTACAGGTTCAAATGGATCTCCAAAATTGAAGTACGCAGCGTTCCGGTGCTTGGCTGGTATGTCAGGATGGCGGATTATATTTTTGTCGACAGGGGAGACAAGGTAAGCAAAGCAAAAATGATGGAAGAATCATACATATGTCTTAAAAAAGGTATCTCAATAATGATTTTCCCTGAGGGCACACGCTCCGCCGATAACCAGATCAGCTTCTTCAAGAGAGGAGCTTTTCAGCTTGCAATTACTACCAAAACTCCAATATTGCCGGTATTAATGGATGGAACCGGCAATGTCCTGCCAAAGCATGGGATCATCTTCGGGGGATTTCATAAAATAGACCTCAGAGTGCTTGACCCGGTCAGTCCTGAATCTTTCGGAACCGATAACTGCGACGAACTCGCTGCAAAATTCCAGGAGATGATGAAGGGCGAGCTTCAGAAGATCAGGAATGAAACAAGCGGCAAATGATAATCTCACCTGCATACCGGAGGATCCTTCATAAAATGGGATATTATGATTACCAGCAGGGACTTATATACCGTCATCTTAACCAGGGTAATGGATGGCAGAGCCATGAAAAACATTGCAGGGACTTTATCCTTAAAGCTTGTAATAAGGATAACCCTGAAAAAATAACAGTTCTTGGCAGCGGATGGCTTCTCGAGCTGCCTCTGACCGAGCTTGCAGAAAGGACAAAACATATTTGTCTGATCGATATAGTCCACCCTCCTGCCGTGAGAGACCAGGTAAAGAAATTCAAAAATATTGAGCTTTCTGAGCAGGATATCTCGGGCGGTCTCATTGATGAGGTATGGCGAAAAGCCGGGGAACGCACTTTCTTAAATAAGCTCAGATCCCTCGATGAGATTGAAATCCCTGAATTCAACCTTAAAAATCCCGGAACTGTAATTTCACTGAATATCATGACACAGCTTGAGGCGATGCCTTTAAGAATGCTCGGGAAAAAGGCAATGGCAGGCGAAGCCGATATATTAAATTTCAGAAAAAAGATCCAGGAGAGCCATTTGAGGTTCCTGGGGAAGCATAAATCCCTGCTTATAACAGACACTGCGGAAATATTTACTGATTCTTCCGGAAATGTAACTGAGGATAAGACCGTTATAACTGATCTTCCTGACGGACTCCTCAAAGAGACCTGGAGATGGGACTTTGATCTGAAAGGATTGGATTATAGCAGGAAGAGATCGGTTATGGAGGTGACGGCATTAATTCTGTGATAAGGATGGAAAGTGAGAAACTGAAAGAAAAGTATTTTGAGGAGGCAGCTTCATTCAGATACAAGGCCGAGAAGGAAAACAAAACTCTTCTTCTGTTGTCTGTTTTGCGGCTTATCACTTTTACAGGCGGGCTTGCCCTGGTATTGATATTTTTTACTATTTCAGGTTTATCCGGGATTATTTCCCTGCTATCGGTTACTGCTATATTCCTGTACCTTCTGAAGAGCTATTCGGTGCATACATCGCACAAGGAATATCTTATCAATCTGGAGGCAATAAACCTTAATGAGGGGAAGGCCCTTGAAGGAGATTTTTCGATGTTTGAGGATGGTAGTTGCTTTGCCCACTCTGATCATGATTTTTCTTACGACCTTGATATTTTCGGCACTTCGTCTCTCTTTCAGTACCTCAACAGAACCTGTACGGGTTATGGCCGGAAAGTTCTTGCTGAATGGCTTTCAGATCCTTACATACTATCATCCTCGCTGGAATTCAGACAAAGGACAATTTCTGAAATGTCTTCTATGAATGACTGGAGGCAAAGCTTCCTGGCTACAGGTATGAATAAAAGCCTTGAAAAAGATCACATTTCAGGTATTACGGAATGGCTGAAGAAGGAATCTGTTATAGACTCTTCTGTTTTCAGAAGGACAATAATCTGGATGCTCCCGGCATTGACCCTGATCTCGCTCGTTTTAATGGTAGCGGGTCTAATTCATTATTCCATTTTTGTCATTTTTGTCATCATTAATTCCTTTATTATTTTCTTCAATCTCAGGAGATCATCTGCCATCCATGAGGAGCTGACAGGGAGATTCAGATTTCTCTCTTCGCTTGGCAGGCTTCTTGAGCTTATTGAAAATGAATCGTTTGAATCGCCTCTGATCAACCGGATGAAATCAGGAATTAACGATGGCAACAGATCAGCCGTTTCCTCACTTAAAGAACTTGGCAGGATAATCAGGGCATTCGACAGCAGGCTGAACGTAATCGTCGGTTTCGTTTTTAACGGATTGCTGCTCTGGGACTTACATTGTATCAGGAGGCTCGAAAAATGGAAAACACTCAATAGAAATCAGTTCCCGCTCTGGCTTGAGATGTTGGGGCAGGTCGATGCTTTTATAAGTCTCGGGAACTATGCTTATAATAATCCTGCATTTGTTTATCCGTCATTATCAGAAGACGGGATTCCCTTCTATGCCAGGCAGCTGGGTCATCAGCTTATTGATCCGGCAACCCGTGTATATAATGATTTCAGTCTTTCCGGGAAGGGGAAGATCTGCATTATTTCCGGTGCAAATATGGCCGGGAAAAGCACATTCCTCAGGAGCGTGGCTGTCAATTATATCATAGCCATGGCAGGGGCTCCCGTTTGTGCAACAGAGTTGCGTTTTACCCCAGTGCGATTATTTACAAGCATGCGTACCACTGATTCGCTTTCCTCGGGTGAATCATACTTTTATGCAGAGCTGAAGAGGCTAAAAAAACTGGAGGAAAAGCTTGCTGCCGGCGAAAATATTTTTTTCATACTCGACGAAATACTCAAGGGTACAAATTCGGAGGATAAGAGCCAGGGATCACGGTTATTCATCAATAAGGTATTAAGTTTAGGAGGCACGGGCCTCATTGCAACTCATGACACCTTACTTGGCACAATGGAAAAAGAGCACCCGGATGTAATAATAAATAAATGCATTGAGGTTGATATCGATGGTGATAAAATCAATTTCGATTACAAACTGCGCGATGGCATTGCAAGCAAAAAGAATGCAGTGCTTTTAATGAGGCAGATGGGTATACTGGGCTGAACAGTGTTTAGTCCTGAATAAAATAATTATAATTAAATAATTTTTACCCCCTTCCAAGCCTTCCCCCATGGGGGAAGGAGTACCAATAGCCTTTCCCTTTGGGGAAACGGGAAAGAGAGTCATTTTAATTATAAATATTCCACCTGTTAGCAAGTAATTTTTTCTGCTCTGCAATAATTCATTTTCAGTTACTTATCAATCATCACCTGATGATAAATCTGTTCAATTGTTGAAAAATTGATAATTAGTGACATTTCTATTTGACTATATTTGCGCAAAATTTCTGAAAAATGACGGTTGTAGGATATTCAGAAGAACATATTAAAACCCTTGACTGGCGTGAGCATATCAGGCTGAGACCTGGCATGTATATCGGCAAGCTTGGCGACGGCTCATCGCAGGATGACGGAATTTATGTTATGCTGAAAGAGGTGATGGATAATGCTGTCGATGAGTACATGATGGGATTCGGGAAGAAAATTGATGTCTCGATAAACGGCAAGGAGGTCAGGGTGCGTGATTATGGCCGCGGTATACCCCTCGGCAAGGTTCTGGATGCCGTTTCAAGAATGAACACCGGAGCTAAATACGATTCCAAGGCATTCAAGAAATCGGTCGGACTTAATGGTGTCGGAGTGAAAGCAGTTAATGCACTTGCATCTAAATTCATTATCAGGTCAATACGCGACGGACAGATAAAGGTGATAGAATTTGAGCATGGGAACACTTCTAAGGATCACCCACAGAAAGCCACAACTGAAGAGAATGGCGTCGAAGTGATTTTTGAGCCGGATGAAATAATGTTCGGTAACTATTTTTATATCTCGGAATACGTGGATTCAATGCTGAAAAACTACGTATATCTTAATTCCGGACTGGTAATTAATTTCAATGGCAATAAATTCTTTTCGAGGAACGGTCTGGCAGATCTCCTGAATGAGAACATGAACAAGGAGGGACTTTATCCTCTTATTCATCTTAGGGGCGACGATATTGAAGTGGCATTTACTCATGGCATTCAATATGGCGAAGATTATTATAGTTTTGTAAACGGTCAGAACACTACCCAGGGCGGTACGCACCTGATTGCCTTCAGGGAAGCGATAGTAAGGACAATAAGGGATTTTTACAAGAAAGATTATGATGCCGCCGATATACGTTCATCAATCATTGCCGCAATAAGCATAAAGGTTGAAGAACCGATATTTGAATCACAGACCAAGACAAAGCTCGGGTCGAAGGATATGGGACCGGAGGGACCATCTGTAAGAACATTTATAACAGATTTTATCAAAAAACAGCTTGATGACTACCTCCATAAAAACTCCGAGACTGCCGGGATCCTTCTGAAAAAGATTCAGGACTCAGAAAAGGAGAGGAAGGCAATTTCATCAATTCAGAAGCTTGCAAGAGACAGGGCAAAAAAGGTTAGCCTTCATAATAAGAAGCTGAGGGATTGCAGGATCCACTACAATTCAAATGATACCGACAGGCTCGATTCAACAATATTCATAACTGAAGGAGACTCTGCCAGCGGATCGATTACCAAATCGAGGAATGTTGAGACCCAGGCAGTATTCAGCCTTCGCGGCAAGCCGCTGAATTCATTCGGACTTACCAAAAAGATCGTTTACGAAAACGAAGAGTTCAACCTGCTCCAGGCAGCATTGAACATTGAAGACGGAATTGAGAACCTCCGGTATAACAATGTGGTGATGGCAACAGATGCCGATGTTGACGGAATGCACATCAGGCTTCTTCTTCTCACCTTCTTCCTTCAGTTCTTTCCTGATCTTGTAAAAAAGGGGCACGTCTATATTCTGCAGACACCTCTTTTCAGGGTAAGGAATAAAAAGGAAACGAGATATTGTTATTCACAGGATGAGAAGACTAAGGCTATCAAGGTCCTCGGACCAGATCCTGAGATCACAAGGTTCAAGGGTCTTGGTGAGATATCACCAGACGAATTCATCCATTTTATCGGGAAAGATATGCGGCTTGAGCCGGTCAGGATTAAGAAGGAGGATACCATAAATGAGTATCTTGAATTCTATATGGGGAAGAATACCTTTGAAAGGCAGGAATTTATAATTGGAAACCTCAGGGTTGAAGAAGATATTGTTGAAGAAGAACAAGTTAAAAAATAACAGGAGGCACAGGGCGTGATAATTGACGATTTTGAACTGGAAACTGAAAAACCTGAGGGAGAAGAAGATATTCCGCAGAGGCATATTGCCCTTCATTCAGTTACGGCTTTATCAGGGATGTATCAGAATTGGTTCCTCGACTATGCTTCCTATGTCATTCTGGAGCGTGCAGTTCCTGGTCTTGACGATGGCCTGAAGCCGGTTCAGCGGCGCATACTTCACTCAATGAAGCGGATGGATGACGGACGGTATAACAAGGTAGCCAATATAATTGGCCATACCATGCAGTTTCATCCTCACGGCGATGCTTCAATAGGCGATGCTCTTGTTCAGATAGGCGAAAGGGATCTGTTAATTGACGCCCAGGGAAACTGGGGAAATATTCTTACCGGTGACTCTGCAGCAGCTCCCCGGTATATTGAGGCCCGGCTTTCAAAATTTGCACTCGACGTTGTCTTCAATTCCAAAACAACGGAATGGAAGCTTTCATACGACGGACGAAATAAGGAGCCTGTAGCTCTTCCGGTCAAGTTCCCGCTTCTTCTTGCGCTTGGCGTTGAGGGAATTGCCGTTGGTCTTGCATCAAAGATACTCCCGCATAACTTCAATGAATTGATTGATGCCACCATCGATTACCTCCAGGGGAAGGATTTTGTCATCTATCCTGACTTCCCTACAGGAGGATTTATTGATATATCAAGGTACAATGATGGTCAGCGCGGAGGTGTTGTAAAAATACGGGCGAAGATTGATAAGATTGACAAGAAGGAACTTATTATCACTGAGATACCGTTCGGAAAAACTACAACATCCCTTATAGAATCGATCATTAAAGCAAGCGAAAAGGGTAAGATCAAGATAAAAAAGATAGATGATAATACTTCATCAAACGTCGAAATCGTAATTCAGCTTATGCCGGGTGTTTCACCCGATATGACAATAGATGCGCTTTATGCGTTCACAGATTGCGAATACTCAATATCCCCAAATACTTGTGTAATATCCGATAACAAACCCTCTTTCATGGGTGTGAGCTCAATCCTGAGACATTCGGCTGACCGTACCGTGGAATTGCTGAAAGCCGAGCTGGAGATAAGAAAAGCAGAGCTGCAGGAAGAGTGGCACATGTCGTCACTGGAGAAGATCTTCATTGAAGAACGGATATACCGCAACATCGAGGAAAGCGAGACATGGGAAGCAGTTATAGCTGATATTGATAAAGGTCTTAAACCATTCAAAAAAAGACTTCTGAGAGAAGTGACCCGCGAGGATATAATTAAGCTCACTGAAATCAAGATTAAGAGAATTTCAAAGTTTGACGTTAAAAAGGCCGACGAGCATATCAAAGGTCTGGAAGTAGAGCTTGAAGAGGTGAAAAATCACCTTAAGAATATCATACCTTATACTATTAATTATTTCAAGCAGATCAAGAAAAAATATGGCAAAGGACGGGAGAGAAAAACCGAGATCAGGAGTTTCGATACCATCCAGGCTGCCAAGGTAGTTGCAAATAATGCCAGGCTTTATATAAACTATAAGGAGGGATTCATCGGCACAGGCCTGAAGAAGGATGAGTTTGTATGCGAGTGCTCCGATATTGACGATATAATTGTAATCAGGAAGGATGGAGTTTATCTCATTACCAGGGTGGCCGATAAGGTTTTTGTCGGAATGGACATATTATATGCCCAGGTTTTCATTAAAAATGATGAGAGAACTATTTATAATATAGTTTACCAGGATGGAAAGGACGGGCCTCTCCTTGCAAAACGTTGTGCCATCACAGGAATGACCCGCGACAAGGAGTACAATATGACCAGAGGTAAAGCAGGTTCGAAGATCGTTTATTTCAGCGCAAACCCGAACGGAGAAGCTGAGGTAATAAAGGTTTATCATAAGCCGAAGGCCCGGCTGAAGAAACTGGAATTTGAATTTGATTTCGGACAGCTTGGCATCAAAGGAAAATCATCAATGGGCAACATCCTTACCAAAAATGCTGTTCACAAGATAGCCCTGAAGGAGAAGGGGCTATCAACTCTTGGCGGCAGAAAGATATGGTTTGATGATGCTGTATTCAGGCTCAATGTCGATGGACGAGGAACATACCTTGGTGAATTCAGCGGCGATGAAAAAATTCTGGTTATAACCAAGAACGGATTCTTCAGGCATGCAAATTTCGACCTCTCCAACCATTTCGAGGAAAATATTCTTGTAATAGAAAAATTCAGACCCGGCAAAGTATACTCAGTGGTTTACTGGGATGCAGAACAGAAATTTTATTACCTGAAGAGATTCATTATTGAGGAGTCTGAAAAACCTCAATGCTTTATAAATGAGGATCCTGAATCTAAGATGATAAGCATTACCGAAGTTGAATATCCCAGGTTCGAGATAGAATTCGGTGGTAAAAACAAGAACCGCGACAATGAGATAATTGAGGTTGTGGAATTCATAGGTGTCAAGAGCTATAAGGCTAAAGGGAAGAGGCTTACAAGTTTCATGGTGGAAAACATTCATGAAATTGAACCTGTTATCAGGAAAGAAAGCAATCCTGTTATTATACCTGACGATGATAGTGAAGAGCCTAAACAGGCATCCCATGAAGATCCCTCCCAGATGAAACTGGAATTATAATGCACGGCAAGAACCTTGTTTATATTATCGGTTTCATGGGCAGCGGCAAGTCGACTGCAGGAAAAAAACTTGCGGCAGCACTCGGATGGGATTTTATAGATCTAGACCGGAAAATCGAGGCTGAAGCTGGAAAAAGTATAACTGAGATTTTTTCACAGGATAGCGAAGAGAGGTTCAGAAGCCTTGAAACCGAAGTTCTGAGAAGCCTTCAGTCGCACGTAAAGACAATTGTTTCAACAGGTGGAGGCACGCCATGTCATGCCGATAATATGAAGTTCATGCTCGATACAGGTGTTACGGTATATATTAAAATGTCGACAAGCCAGCTGGTCAGCAGACTCCTCGGATCGACAGGTGAGAGGCCTGTTTTAAAAAATGTTCCTGACGATAAACTTTACAGCTTTATTGAAGAAAAGCTTGCCGTTCGTGAGAAATTCTATAACAAGGCAAATATAATTATTGAAGGTATTAATCTGGATATTAATAACTTACAATCAATTATCAGATTGGGAGCAGGTATCTGAAACTTCTCCAGCGCTGTTTAACCCCGTTGTACATTTGCATATCTAATTTGGTTATTCGTCAAAAAAGCTATTTGGTGGCATTTCGGATAGGATTTAATTACTATTTTAGAGTGCGCTAATTTTACGCGGGGGAAATTTATGAAAGAGAGACTATTCTCACTCCTTGGAATCGAACCTGGTGAGGAATCAATGATTATCATACTCCTTACCCAGTCTGTTTTTCTTGGCATATTTCTGGGATCCTTTGACATCAGCGCTCACTCTCTTTTCCTTTCTGTTTTTGATGAGAAGATGATGGCCCGTGGATACGTAGTCTCTGGGCTTGCAGGAATAATCCTGACTATTGCCTATACGTACTTCCAGACAAGTATCCTTTTCAGGAACTTCTCAACTGCCAATTTTGGTTTTGTTACAATTTTGACAATTTTTCTCTGGATTGTGCTTCTGATGATACATGCTCATTGGGTTGTATTTTTTGTTTTTATTATGTTTGGTCCGCTGAATATTCTTGCCATGCTCGCCTTTTGGGGAACTGCGAGCCGGTTATTTACATTAAGGCAAGGGAAACGTCTGTTCAGTCTGGTCGACTCGGGACTGGTTGTCGGAGGAATAATCAGCTGCTATGCCATCCCCGTTCTTCTTTCACTGAATTTCAGAGCCCACAATATTCTTCTGATAAGTGCCGCTTCAGCGCTCATTGCAACAATATTGCAGATAATAATCGGATCGAGGTTCCTTATAACACAAACCAAGGCACCAGGCGAAGCTTCAAAACCAGGAGGTACCCAATCGATTTTAGGACTTATAAGGGGAAATTCATATATTAGAATACTCGGTATCTTCATTGCTCTTTCAGTGATGACTGCCTTCTTTGTTCAGTACTCATTCATGGCTGTAACCAGGGAGCAATACCCTGCTGAAGCGGATATGGCTCGCTTCCTGGGTATCTTCACAGGAAGCATGCTGATATTTACATTGCTGGTAAAACTTACAGTATTTGCTTACCTGATAAGAAATTACGGACTACGCACCTGTCTCGCACTCTCGCCTGTCCTGATTGCCGGGTTCACGATCGTTGCAGTAGTGATCGGAACTTTAATGGGATTTACACCCGCCACGAGCGGTTTCCTGCTCTTTTTCATGATCCTTGCCCTGAGCCGGCTCTTTTCCAAATCGCTCAAGGATTCGATAGAGTCGCCTTCATTTAAAGTAATTTACCTGACATTTGACGAAAAAACCAGGTACACTGTTCAATCCGGCATGGATGGAACCGTAAACGAAATCGCAGCACTTACATCAGGTTTGCTCCTTTCAGGACTTGGAATACTGGGTTTTATAAGGCTGATACATTTTTCTATTGTACTCATAGCCATTACCGGATTATGGATATTCGTCGCATTTAGGGTTTATTCCGAATACAGGAAGTCGATCAGAAAAGCACTCGAAAGCGGGAGCCGGGATAATGCCGGATCACAGGTTCACGTTGGAAAATCCGGAAACGAAGGTCGCTTCATGTCGGAATTGACATTCAAGGAAAATTATTTCGATCTTGTATCAGGTGATTACAAGTCTCTTGATAAATACCCCGGCACCTGGTTTTTAACCATGATTCTTGACGTAGCAGATTTCCGCAAGGATATTAGCCTTCTTCCCCATATAAAGAAAATTACTTCTGACCAGGGAAAGGGAAAAGAGATCAGGGAACGGGCGGCTTCCATCGCTGAAAGTCTTGAACACCTTTATTCTTCTGTAACGGAGAAGGACGACAGAACTTCTTTTTCCAAAAAACTTCTTGCCGATTCAAGACAGCCTCAGACCACACAGATATTAAGGCTTTTAAGGGATAACTCTGATGAATCGAAGGCAATCGGAATAATGCTGATCGGGAAATTCAAAATTAAGGAAATGATCCAGGAAGTATGCGAATGCCTCAATTATCCAAAACTCAGAATGCAGGCTAAGAATGTACTCAGGCACTTTGGCAATGATGCAACCGATCAGTTGCAAAGATATTATCTGGTCTCTTCAGGAAATAGTGAAACCAGCACGGCAATTCTGAGGATACTTTCAGAAAATGACAACAATGCCAACTCCATGTTCCTCTTTTCGAGGCTTTGGTCCAATTCCCGGCAGGTGAAGGAAGTGGCGCTTAAACTCCTGTCGGACAGTGACTTTAAATCACCTTATAATGAAAGGGACCATATTCACCAGCTTATTTCAGATATCATAGGAATAATTGTCTGGAATCTTTCGGCAGAGATTTGTCTTGAGAAGAATAAGGAGGAAATACTTTTGCAGACATTAAATAAGGATACTGTGCGCTGGAACCAGTTCCTGTTCGATCTTCTTTCAGTTACCTATGATTCAGGATCAATATCAAGGATAAAGGAAAATCTTGCGAGCAATACTGTTGAAAGCGTAAATTATGCGCTTGAGATGATCGATATCGTTATTGATGAATCGATAAAACCGAAAATCATTCCCTTGCTTGATGCCATACCCAATGAGGCCAAGGTAAAGAACCTCTACCAGTTCTACCCGGGAGAGATACCCGATTATCCCAAACTCATCGAAGACATCCTTAATCGTGATTATAATCTTCTTGGAATATGGATACGGGCTTGTGCCCTCAGGAATATAACTACCATTGATAATGAGACCCTCTCTCAATCAGTAATTGCGCTTCTATTCAGTCCTGAACCGATACTGCAGGAGGAATCTGCAAAATTAATCGCCAGGTCGGGAAGCGATATTTACAGCTCTGTTTCAGGCAGGATCGATGCCAGACTGAAAAATCGGATCGATATGTTTATTAACAACGAAATGGCTGCGGAAGAGATGCTTTATGAGAAAGTCAGATTCCTTTCATCAATTTTTACAGGAGCCGATGAAGATTATCTTCTGTTCCTTGCAAATTCACTGAAATACCTGAAAATGCCGGAAAGAAATGCATTTCCTTCAGCAGGATTTATCCTGTGGAGCCTTTCTGCAGGAAGCGAAGCGATCCTAATCAACAATCAGTCTGAAACAAACGAAAATATAACACAAATAAAGAGTGATGAAGGTTTCTATTTACTGCCATTAACTGCAGTGGAGGATTTTTATTACCAGTATCCGGAACATTCTTCAATCATTCTTAACTATATTGGAATTATTGAGCACTAAACCAATCTGACATGGCATCAGGCAGAACAACAACCATATTTAAGCAGCTCATTTTTAATGTAACTATTCCCACATTAGTTTTCCTGCTTGTTTTTGCATTCATTAATTTCGAGCAGACCCGCTCAATACTGATAACCCGTTCTGATGAAAAAAATCAGCTTCTTTCAAACGAAGTTACGAATATCCTTAAGTTCCAGGATATAACATTCAACCTGATCGAGGAGGAACTCGATATCAGGCTAAAAACTATGAGCAACCTTCTGGTAGACAAATATTTTGCAAATACGGATAATATTGATAAGCTTGACCTCCGGGGAATAGCCAATAAAATAGGAATGGATCCCAAAAACGAGGATATATATGTGATAAGAAGAGACGGCGTAGTGATAAATACAACTTTCAAACAGGATTTCGGAGTCAACCTGTATAGTTTCGGAGAAAAATTCCAGAATTACCTGCTTGATATTTTCCGCACAAAAGATTATGTTAACGAGCTTTTTGCAATAGAAGCAAGTACCAAGAGACCAAAAAAGTATACTTATCAGCCTACCCGGGACCGGAAATACATTATCGAGCTGGGAGTCTATTCCAGGAAAGCTGATGAAATTGTTAAGATAATTGAGGATACCAAAAATCAGCTCAAGAATGAGTCAAAGGGGATAATCGATGTCGAATTGTTCCTGATGGCCGATCATCCTTTCAGCATGAACAAGGACGTCATGGAAGTACAGGGACATGATTCTCTCCTCCTTTCTGCCTTCAATAACCGCGACACTACGGTTATAGAGCAAAAGGGAAAATCATGGTATCAGTACCAGTACATCTATGTCGAGAGATCTGCATCCAATCTGTACAAGGGTTCGGTGATCAGGATCATTTCAGATGTTACGGCACAGAAAGCGCTCTTCAGGGATGCGGCTTTACGCTTCATCCTGATGTTCGGTATAACAATGCTGGTTGTGGCATTCCTGATCTATAGGAAGATACGTGCAATAACACTGCCGATAAGAAAGCTTGTGGAGAACGTGGACAGAATTACTGACGGGAACCTCAGGGAAAGAGCTGAGGTCTCAGGCAACAATGAAATCACAAAGCTTTCAGACAAATTCAATATGATGATCGCCCAGCTCGAGAGCTATTATTATGAACTTGAGCAAAAAGTCAAAGACCGGACGATAAAAATTGAAAAGCAGAAGGAAGAGATAGAGGAGCAGAAGAAGCATATCATGGACAGCATATATTATGCGCGCCGGATTCAGAACGCAATACTTCCTTCATTCAATTTCATAGAAAAGCATCTCAAGCATTATTTTATCCTATACATGCCCAAGGATATTGTCAGCGGCGATTTCTACTGGGTGCATGAAGCGGGCGACTACTTCATGATTGCTGCCGTCGACTGCACCGGACATGGCGTGCCTGGAGCGTTCATGTCGATCGTGGGATTCAACCAGCTTAATTATGCCGTGACCGATAAGAAAGCAAGGTCAGCAAGCAAAATCCTGGATGAGCTTAACAAGGGAGTCATTTCAACACTCAATGAAAACAAAATGGATGACTCTATAAAAGATGGCATGGATATGTCACTTTGCGTCTTTGACTTTAAATCGGGGAAAGCTGAA
>Ga0224523_1000692_pt1 | contig 16253 bp, 8 predicted proteins | sample CFST50metaG_FD_182732 | JGI IMG/M metagenome (GOLD analysis project Ga0224523, IMG submission 182732) | Peat soil microbial communities from Stordalen Mire, Sweden - C.F.S.T50 | ecosystem: Environmental > Terrestrial > Soil > Wetlands > Peat | place: Sweden: Norrbotten County, Stordalen Mire...
TGATTCTTCATAGCTATCAGGGACTACCTTCCAATTTCAACTTCCCGAAAACTTCAATAGAACTCATATACAAACAGATTATCGGAGACTTGCGTCAGGCTGTTACCTTGTTACCGGCTACTACCTCAGAACTTGGTCGTGTTACAAAACCTGCTGCAGCTCACCTATTGGCTAAGCTTTATCTGGCGCGTGCTCAGGCTGCCGGCTTCCAGAATAGTTCAGATCCATCGCTGAAGATGCTTTACAAAGGAAATGTAACAACCGACCTCGATTCCGCCAGTTATTATGCTACAACTGTAATTGACCAGATGAAAAGCAATTCATCATATGGTGGATTGGAACCTGACTTTGCAAGTCTTTGGTATAATGCCGTTGGTGATTATACAAGAGATACCAAGAAAGAAATCATTCTTTCAGCTCAGTATGAACCTACTCAGGCTTTTGACGGAAGATATGGTAACACGTTGGTTCACCTGTACAATAGTAACCACACTTCTCTTCGTGCCTGTACTCCACGTACTATGGATTATGGACGTCCTTATGCCACTGCTGGTCCTTCTGATTGGGGTATCGATATGTATACCGATCGTGCCAATGACTCGCGTTACTATAAGACATATCTCACTGATTATATTGCCACAGATAAAACCGAAGCAGGTGGTAAACCATGGGATGCCGGAACAGCACTATATTATAATACCTATCTGAAACCAGCAGGTAATCCAAATGTAACTGTAACAACAGCCAGTAAAATCAAATACCAACAACGTTCTATTGTGTATATTGAAAACTCGAAAGACCAACCACTCGACTCATTATGGGTTGTTAGTCAACCATATATCATGATGGTACGCTGGATGGTAGGCAGCCCAAATAATACTGGGTACTTTACCAAAACCGGTTCTACAATTACCGGTATCAAAGCCGGTGCTGCTGTCGATCCGTTAAATCCTGTTGTCACTAATACTACTGGACGTAAACTGATGTACAGAGTCAGTGGCGATAAGGGAGAAGCATTTGGAATTGACAGAGGTATTGCCGTTGCACAATGGTACATGGGACCAAGAAAATGGCTGGATATTAACCGTGGTAAAGGCACTGACCCCAACGGTAATGGTGCTATTGATATTCCATTGTTCCGTCTGTCGGAAACTTATCTGATCCGTGCCGAAGTCTTAGGCCGTCAGGGTAATTTTACAGGAGCCATAGCAGACTTGAATGTATTGCGTAAACGTGCTGCATACCATGTTGGTGAAAAGAGAAACGATGTACTGGTTACACTTGAACCAGCAGTTATTACTGGTAGACTTACTATTCCTGCAGCAGAAAAAGTAGCACCTTACAGTGTGGCTACCGATTCATACAGCAAGATTGCAGTTGATGGGACTGAATGGCAAGGTGGAACAGCAAAAGCCAAGCTAGAAAACTATCCACCTACGGCTGTTTCAGATCTTGATAGGTTTATTCACTTCATTTATAATGAACGTGCCCGTGAACTGATCTTTGAGGAAACCTGTTGGGAAGACCTGCACAATGCAGGGATTCTTTATGACAGAATCTACTATCGTGATCAATTGGGTGCACCTTCAACATCAACCGGAACTGCTGATTTCCCATTCCCTCTGGATGATATCTCAACAGGAACTGTTGGAGCAAGAGGAGTTGGTAAAGGACTTTTCCAGAAATTTAATACCTTCAAAGCATGGCCTCAGTCATACCTTGAATTGCTGACCGATGATCAGAAGAATCCGTTAACTACGGCAGCTAAAGCAGCTTATCAGAATCCTGGTTATTGATAGTCAATAACACAATCTAAGTAAAAATGTGTGGCATTTATTTTAAGTGCCGCACATTTTTAAATATTACCCCATTTGTATTAAAGGAATGTAATATAGAAGAAAGAAGGTTCAGTTAAAATATTTAGGATGATTACTTCAGCTATGAACAAAATTTTAGATATATTTACACCACTAAATAAATTGTTTCCTCGTTAGACTTACCCGATAACTTCTTTCAGATAATCGTATAATATAATGGTAAAAAACAGATCTCAGGAAGCAATAATACAAAAGCAGCTAAATGCCGGGGAAGTTGCTGCTCTTGAATATCTGTTTCATCAGTATTATGATGATCTTTGTCGCTATACATTGGTGTTTACCAAAGATATAGCAATAGCAGAAAACATCGTGCAGGATTTATTTGTCTATATTTGGGAACGCAGAGAAACTTTAGAATTCCAACTTTCAATAGAATCCTATTTATATCAGGCCTGTCGTTATAAGGCACTCAATTATCAAAGAGATCATTGTTGCAGGGAAGGTAAGTTATCAAAGCTGAGTGAACGGTATATTGGTAAGGTTTCGATAGGTGCCGATGAAGTCCTTGAATTTAAAGAGTTAAATCAAATTGTTAATGAAGCCATTGATTTACTTCCTGAACGTTGCCAACAAATATTCAGATTAAGCCGTACTGAAGAACTGAGTTATCGTGAGATAGCAGAATTAATGAACATCTCTATCAGTACTATTGACAATCAGGTACATACAGCAATAAAGAAGATCAAAACACATGTAAAACGGTTTTATCCCGAATTATATTCAACCTTACTGATCTTTCTATTTGGATCTTTATAGCTTTCTATCCTTCACATCTATTTTATTTAAAAATTTTGACTTACAGCCATAGGGGGAAGACAGCTCTTGCGTGTCATATAGATAAACACGCAAAAGAATGAGAAAAATACCCTGGTTATTATTAGATAAACACTTTAAAGGTCTATTAACTGAAAGGGATCAAGCTGAGTTTGTAGAATGGTTGAATAGTAATCCCGAAAATCATTTGTTATTGGAAGAAGTAACAGCCGATTTAAACAGTGGATTGAGTTTTCCTGGAGATTTCATTTCAGACAAACAAACCACTTGGCAAAAGATTAAAGGCCGTATTTACATACCTGATCGGACATCATTTACTCGTAAGTTGATATTCAGGACGGCAGCTGCAATTACTATTCCACTTTTGCTTTTAGGCTTTGGGAGTGGATGGATGATGCAAAAAAGAGTTCAATATAGTGCCGATTGTACAACATTTACTACAATAATTTCACCGAGTGGTCAACGGACACAGATTGTCTTGCCCGATAACAGCAAGGTTTGGCTCAATTCAAATACCACTATAAAATATCCTTCCAACTTTAATCAAAAAGACCGTAAAGTATATATTGACGGCGAAGCCTATTTTGATGTAACACACAATCAGTCAAAACCTTTTATTGTAAATACTTCCTCTTTCAACATAAAAGTTTATGGTACAACCTTTAATGTATCGGCTTATAAAGGGGAAAATATGATTGAAACAACCCTGGTTAAAGGGAAAATCAGTATTACTGGTTTAAAGATAAAAGGGACAAAAGCGGATGAGATTATTCTGATGCCTCATGAATCGTTTAAATATTTCAAGAACGAACAGTTATCCAGTATCGACCTGAAAAAGGAAATGAAATATTTAGCTCCATCAGCCGGTGTTAACAAAACAATACCAGAAGCTGCTGTTCCGCCTTCAACTCCCAAGGCTATCGTTGTCCAGAATGTAAATGTTGAGCCAATTATTGGATGGAAAGAAGGAAAGCTATTCTTCGATAACGAAACCTTTGAAAGTCTGTCTTCTAAGTTTGAACGCAGATATGATGTGAAAATTCATCTTGAAGACAAGAGAGTTGCCAATTTAAAATATACCGGAGTCTTTGAAAAAGAGAATATCAATCAGGCTTTGGATGCTTTGAAACTGACAACTCCTTTTGAATATAAAATGAATTTGAAAGACATCTACATCAGTTACAAAAAATAAGATTATTCACTTAAAAAGAGAAAATATGACATAAGAAAAGCACCAAAAAGACAGAGGAAATAGTAGCTATCTCCTCTGACTTGAAACTGCACTGCTAATGTTGAGACCATTAACAGCATGCATTTAAGTTTCCCCTTCGTTTTTGATTTAATCAAGCATGAGTACGCTATAATTCAAAAGTTTAACTTAAACACACAAAGTTATGAAAAAAGATTACACTTTTAAAGTGTTACGGAGTTCTTCCCCAAGTTTTAAAAAAATCCTGATAATCATGAAGTTAATTACCCTTTTTCTGATTTTAGGTTTAATGCAGGTATCCGCTTCTGCATATTCTCAATATCTAAAAGTTGAATTTCCTAAAAATAACATTACTGTTAAGGATGTTTTAACTACAATTGAGAAGAATTCAGACTTTAAATTCCTCTATCGCAATGACCAAATGGATGTTAACCGTTTAGTTGAGATAGTAACTCCAACCAGTTCATTGGACAATATATTGGCTCAGGTATTAAATAAGACAAACCTGGGTTACACTATATTGGAAAATAATCTGATTGTAATTGCCCCTGAACAGCAAAAGAAACTCAACGGAACCATTGTGGATTCCCAAACCGGCGAGACCCTTGTTGGAGTTAGTATTTTGATCAAGGGAACAAACCAGGGAACAGTTACAGATATGAATGGAAAGTTTTCTTTGAACATTCCCGATGCAAATGCTGTCGTAAAAATAACCTATATGGGTTATCTTCCACAGGAGATTGCATTAAAAGGACTAACCAGACTTGAAATTCAACTTGTTCGTGATATTAAAAATCTCGATGAAGTTGTAGTTATCGGTTATGGTACTCAAAAGAAAACCAATGTAACAAGTTCGGTTTCAACATTAACCAATAAAAACCTTGACGAACGTGCTATTACCCGTGTTGACCAGGCACTGGTCGGCCAGATGGCAGGTATCAATGTTAAACAAACCACAGGTATCCCCGGAAAAGCTTTTAGTATCCAGGTTCGTGGAACAGGATCAATCAGCGCCGGTAATGAGCCATTATATGTTATCGATGGTTTCCCTCTAGCAACGGCTACTACCAATGGTGCCGGTAACTTCGCAACAGGTAACCCATTGGATAACATCAATCCCAATGACATTGAGTCTATTCAGGTTTTGAAAGATGCTGCTGCAGCTGCAATTTATGGCTCAAGAGCTTCAAATGGTGTTGTCCTCATTACAACCAAAAGAGGCCAGACGGGCAAACCTAAAATCACTTACAACACATATCTGGGTATCACCCAGGCCAGTAGGAAAGTAAATATGTTGGATGGACAAGGCTGGATTAACAGGGCTACGGAAATCATCAATGGGCAATATGTTGCTGCCTATAGCAATAAAGGCGCAAAAGCTACAGATGACTCACTTACCAGAATCGGGATAGTAGGTTCATTTAATGTCAATTACTTCCTCGATCCCCGTTGGGCAAAACCTGGTCACCCGGGATTAGATTTCATTGACTGGCAGAATGAAATATTCAGAACAGGGGTCATGCAGAATCATGAAATCACTGCCAGTGGTGGTAACGAGATCGTGAAGTATTTCGTTTCGGGAAATTTTGCTGATCAGGATGGTTTTGTTAAAGACATGGGTTACACAACATATTCGGCCAGAGCAAATGTGGAAGTCAATGCATCAAAGAATCTAAGAATAGGTATTAACATTGCTCCAACATACTCTATAATCGAAGATCCGGGTGTAGAAGGTAAGGATAATATTTATCACCAGTCTTTAAGTATGAGTCCAGTACAGGAATCAATTACCGGTCCTTATGCAAACTCTTTTAATTATGCACAATACAGATGGAGCAATACGACAAACAGTGTACTTGCTAAACTGCAAAATATTGTAGGTGAAACGAAAAGATATCGTACGATTGCTTCTGTTTGGGGTGAATATCAAATCCTGAAAGGACTTTCGGTGAGAACATCTCTCAACCTGGATAATACCGATAACACTTCGCGTTCTTATGTCCCATATACTGTTGCCAGTACGCTGCTTAGCCGTACGTTCGATCCATCCAAAGCAGCGCTGACATCGGGAACATCAGGTTCATACAGCACTTACAAAAGACAGACTTTTGTTAATGAAAACACATTAACGTATAACACCGTTATTGCTGAGAAACATAATGTAAGTCTATTGTTGGGTCAATCATATAACTTTGACAGAACCGATAATTCTTCACTATCGTCAAGTGGAGGTTATACCAGTAGTGTGATTCAGACGTTGAATGCTGCTTCTGCAGTAACGGGAAGTTCTTCTGCAACCCAAAACGTTTTGTTATCTTACTTTAGTCGTGTTCAGTACGGCTTTAATGATAAATATTTGCTATCAGCCAGTTTACGTGAAGACGGTTCTTCCAGATTTGGATCCGATGCCAGATATGGTATATTCCCTTCAGCATCTATTGGATGGAATGTTACCAAGGAACCATTCATGAAGAATACACATGCTGTTAGTGATCTTAAAATCAGAGGTAGCGTAGGTGCTAACGGAACGAATAATTTAGGATCAGACTACGCCCCTATTCCCACGCTCGCCACTTCAGGTTATGTATTTGGAACTACTCAAGCAGCCGTTATTGGTCAGTCACCAAGTAAAATTGCCAATCCTGATCTGCAATGGGAAAGATCTGTTACTTATGATGTTGGTATGGATTTTGGTTTCCTCGACAATCGTATCACTGGATCTGTAGATTATTACAATAAACTGAACACCAAATTATTATTAAATGTTCAGGTTCCTGAAGTAACAGGTTTTCAAACTTTCCTGAACAACACCGGATCAGTTAGAAATATAGGAGAAGAACTTGAAGTGACCACTCATAACTTCATTAGAACCTTCCAATGGAACACAACCTTCAGCATCAGTCACAATACCAATAAAGTTGTTGCTTTAGGTCCGGGCCAGACCCAGATTTTAATCCCCTCCGCTTTTGATATTTCAAACTTTATCCTAAAGGTTGGTCAGCCGATGAACAGTATTTTTGTTATAAAACAAAATGGCTGTTTATCACAAGCCGATATTGATAACCACGCAGCTATGTATGGTACCGAAACAGTGGGCGATCCAAAATATGTAGATTTAAACAAGGATGGAGTTATTGATGCAAACGACCGGCAGATCGTGGGTCATCCCAATCCTGATTATACATGGGGTATTACCAATACCTTTAAATATAAGGGATTTGATCTGAGTATCTTGGTACAAGGACAAAATGGCGGATCTATTTACTCTTTGTTGGGTCGTGCGCTTACCAGAACAGGTCAGGGATTTACCGATAATGCTCCTTCATTCTATCTTGACAGATGGGAATCACCAACTGATGTCGGTGCAGGCCGTGTAAGTAAAGCATATTCTACCTTTGGACGTATTGTTAACACCGACTGGTTGTATTCATCAGATTATTGGCGTGTTCGTGATATAACCATAGGTTATGATCTGGGTCGTCTGATTAATAAGAATATCGTACAGGGTGCCAGGATATATATTACCGCTGAAAACTGGTTTGGAAAAGACAAGTATTATGGTGGTGCAAATCCTGATGCTACTAATACTGACCTTAGTGGAAATTCCAGTTATCTCGCTCCTGGAGATTATGGTGGATTACCACTGGCGAAATCTTTAATAGTAGGGTTAAATATCACTTTTTAATTATCCTTAAATCAATTGAAAATGAAGAAGATATTTTTTATATTCGCAATGGCGCTTGGTATCCTGACCATTTCTTGTAATAAGGATTTAACACAAATCCCCATCTCACAGGGTACAACGCTTACTTTTTATCAATCACCGAGTGATTTCATCCAGGGTATAAATGCCGCTTACAGTGATTTAAGGGGCTACCCCGACAGATTACTCAATCTTTCTGAAATCCGTTCTGATAATATTTACGGAGTATCCGATTTAGGTGTACGTGATTGGGATCCTATCAACAGTTTCCAAAAAGCCATTACCGGTAATACGTATGTGGAAGAAGCATGGAGTACCGATTTTAATGGAATATTCCGTGCCAATACTGTTCTGGAACAGATCAAAACAAATGGAGCTAAGATCAATTCTCCAACACTACAGACCAGACTGGATGCCGAAGCACATTTCTTACGCGCCTTCTTTTATTTTGACCTCGTAAAATATTATGGTAAACTTCCTATCATTGACCATACCGTAATTGCTTCCCAGGCAAACACTATTCCACGTAGCCCTGTAGCCGATGTATATAAATTAATTATTGCAGACCTTCAGACTGCTATAGCGAATCTACCTGCATCTTACACCGGTGTCGATGTTGGCAGGGCAACAAAATATGCTGCAGAAGCTACACTGGCACAGGTTTATATGGCACGATCGGGACCAACCTATGGAGTAGATGGTCCGGGAATGGGATTAAGCGAATGGAGTCTGGCGCTGCCACTGTTACAGGACATCATCAACAGCGGACTATTTACCATGAATACCAGTTTTGCCAATATATTCTCTTACTCAAATCAAAATCCTACTGTGAATAAAGAAGCAGTATTTGATGTGATGTATCTGACCGGAGCAAGTGGTACCAGTGCTATCTATGGTGCTACTTTTTGCTGGGATCTTTGCCCGAATATATACTTTAAATCAATCAACGACTCGAAGTCAAATGGAGCTTTGGAAGCCATACCTGTATCGAATGACCTGATTGGTAAGTATGCTGCTAACGATGTACGTAAAGCATTCACTATCCATACGGCATCATACAATAATTCAGGTAGTACAGAAACCCGTCCGTTCTTCCAAAAGTATCTTGATTTTACAAAAATCCCAACTACAAGTCGTTTTGACTGGGGAATCAATTTCATTGCCATCAGATATACAGATGTAGTTTTGATGAAAGCTGAGTGTGTACTCAATGGAGCTCCCGGGTCACAGGCAACAGATGTTGATGCCGTTGTGAATCAGGTCAGGACACGTGCTGGAATAGGTACTCCTGCATTAACAGGGGTAACTCTAGCCCAACTCTTTAATGAAAGAAGACTGGAGTTTGCCGATGAAGGAAGTCGCTGGTTTGATCTTCAAAGAAGCGGAACTTTGATAACTACTATGAACAATTGGATTGCTGTAGATGATGCCGTCAGAAAACAAATGAATCCTGTTGTTGCCGGATACATTGTTTATCCTGTCCCACAATCACAACTCGATGCTGCACCCGGATTATACACACAAAGTACCGGATACTAATTGTCTCAAAATATCAAAATCAATGATTTAAAATAAAAACCGGGGGTGTCACTTTTCTAAGTAACACTCCCGGTTTTTATTGGTATCAATATAGTTCAACCCTGATCATAGTTTTTTTAACAAAGCGCTTTTAATAGTATTATCAGGAATATCCAGAGATAATCTTGTAGTAAAGTTCCCGACATTTTTCAACAGAAAAGTTGGGATATTAGGTATATGTTGAGCCTTGATGTTGATAAAGTCAATACCATTTACATTGTCAAGAACAACTGTTGGACGAAAATCATCCTTAAGTAAATGCATTTCGATATTACTCAATTCAACATTTTTAGCATGACGGATATAAAACCCATATGCAGGAAGAACACCAAACATCTGAGGATCGGGGTACTTCGCTTCATTTTCAGGCACAATTAGGTTTGCCTGTTCTTTGGTTCCTCCACCATGATACCAAATACTGATATTACTGAGCTTAATGTCTTCGATATCATGCCCGGGAATACCTGAGATGAGTGAACAATAACTTGAATCGGCATTGTAAGCGACAATATTACTGATGTTAATGCGGCGAAGGTGTCCTATCTGTGCTTCTTTCGGTCCACGCATCCTGCTGCCCAAACGCATGAAAATTGGTGAGCTGGTAACATCTCGCATGGTAATATTTGTGATAGTAATATCTTCAACATTGCTGCCATCGACAGATTCGAGTGCTATACCTCTTGAGTTTTCAAACACACAGTTTGAGATGGTAATATTTTTAAAGTCCCCGTTCGATTCTGTTCCCAGCTTGATACGTCCAAAAACACCTCCACGGTCAGGTGTGCCAAATTGGTCAACTGTCTTCTGGAAAGTACCATTCAATAAAGTCCCCCGGTCAAATCCACTCAGATAACAATTGGTAATAGTGATGTTCTGGCAAGGTCTTGCATAACCCAGAGCATATGAGGACTTCAGACACAAACCATCGTCCCATGGTGCATTGATAGAACAGTTCGAAACGCGTACATTGTTGCAACAGTCAATGTCAATACCATCGCGGTTAGTATCTATAATCAGGTTGTCGAGCGTCAGGTTGTCTACTCCGGTGAGCAAATAGGCAAAATGCCCACCCTTAAGAATAGAGATATCGCGAATAGTCACATTCCGGCAATTCTTCATAGCAATTGCCTTGTTGGCCTGACCTACCATACTCATGGAAGCTAACTTAGCTCTGGTACTATCAGTAGCCATCATCTTTTTATATCTTGCACTGTCAGCGGCTGTCATTTTGGGTCTTTTGTCTCCACCACCCCTTAAAATATTAGTTCCATCGATAAGACCAAAACCAGTAATGGAAACGTTTTCAATACCTTCACCCCAAATCAGACTATTGTGCCAATGACTGTGACCAAAATCCTGATAGACCAATGAATCACCCCATATATTGGGTTCAGGCTCATCATACCAGCCGGTAGTCTTGGAGGGAGCAGCAGCTATAAGAGTGGCTCCCTGCTCAAAATTAAGACATATATTACTTTTTAAGCGTATTGAGAGAATCAGGTATTTCCCGGCCGGGATATAAACCGTTCCTCCTCCGTTTGCGGCAGCAGCATCAATAGCTTTATTGATGGCTGGCGATTCTAGACTTTTCCCATCACCTATAGCGCCATAATTTTTAATGTTATAGACCTTTACTGATTGTGCAGAAACCGAATTAAAAAACAGCATCAATATCCAGCAAACTGAAATCATGGTAATCTTGTTTCTTCTCATATAATAAATGTTAGTATGAATGAATAATTATAAATTTCAATGAATTAATTAACACAAAAACACTATTTATTAAAAAATAATGTTTAATTTTATTAGGCAATATAAAAGTAATCAATTCCTTACAACTCATAAAAAAAATATGAAACTTAACTCCATTTTCATCTCCTTATGTCTCATTTTTCTATTACAGTTACCCTTTGTAACAGAGGCACAAAATTCATGGCGACAGGTTACTTTTCCGACTATTCATGAGGCAGCTGCATCTTTTGCTAAACCGCCAAGCGAATATGGGGCAATACATTGGGCAATCTGGGGAGGTCAGCAAACCAAAGAACGCATCACGGCAGACATTGAGCAGATTCATGCTAATGGCGGCAGTGTATACATGATCAACAATTCACGTGGATTGCGTCCCTTGTATTTCACACCCGAATACCTTGATCTGGTAAAAGTAGTTGTGCAGGAATGTAAGAAACGTGGCATGAAGGTCTGGATTGAAGGCGATGCCGGATATCCCGATGGCTTTGCAGGTGGTATGATTAGTCGTGATTATCCCGATCTGGGCATGCAGGGTATTGTTGCCGATGCCAGGTATACCGTGGCAGCCGGACAGACACTCAAAATCCCTTTGCCACCCAACACGCTCGGTATTCTGATGAGTCCACGGGTAGGAAGGGGAGCAACAACGACACAACAAGCAACTGTTCTTCCTCTCCCGACCGATGCTCAGTTCCAATGGACTGCACCTAATGCAGGCATGTTTGAAGTCACCTTTGTACGACATGTCTATCGCAGTTCACCCACCAGATTCGTTAACCGTGAAGATGGTACCAATGCTAAAGACAGCCGCTACTCTTTGATCGACTACCTCGACCCTGAAGCTACCCGCACCTATATAAAAGTCATTTTTGAAGCTTATGAAAAACTTGTTGGTGATGAGTTTGGTAAAACCATCCTGGGCTTCCGTGGTGACGAACCAGACTATACTGGCTTTATGCCCTGGACACCAAAGTTACTTGAGACATTTCAAAAGGAAAAAGGCTATGATCTTAAACCCTATATCGCTCAGTTTTTCACTAATGAGATGACCCCCGAAGCCATACGTGCCAAGGCTGACTATTGGGATGTCTGGAGTGGTATGTTTCGTGACAATTTCTTTAAGCCACAGGCTGACTGGTGCAAAGCACGCAATATGGAATACATGGTCCACCTAAACCATGAAGAGCTCATGTATGTAAAATCACGGGGTGAAGATCTTATCCGCAACGAGGGTTCTTTCTTTCGCGACATGCGATATGTTGGTATCCCTGGGATCGACAATCTCAATCAGATCAAGCCTGGCGTGATAGCCAATTTTCCCAAATTGGCCTCCTCTGCTGCACATCTCTATGGCCGACCGCTGATCTGGACAGAACAGGGTGGTGGCATTGGACAAGAAGGAAAATTTGTCACCGATTACCAGTATGTCCGGGGCATTAATTATATGAACATCCGGGGCTTGAACAACGCACCTACAGCCGAAGTGAATCCTGCCAAAACAGGATGGTATGTAAGTCGTTCAAGTTACCTCCTTGCTATCGGAAGGCCGACTGCACAAGTCGCGCTATATCATCCGACAGATAATATGTGGCTCGGAGATCAGGAATCAGATTCAATCACCGTCAAGCTGACGAATGAGTTGATGGAACAACAGATTGACTTTGATTATATTGATCATAACTCATTCGATGCACCTTTCACCCTCGAAGGTGGTGGGATAAAAAACCTAAGCGGTCAGGTCTATCGCGCTGTCATTATCCCTTCTTCAATAGTGATTCAGAAAAAAGTACTAGAACGCCTGCGTGCCTTTGCTGCCGCAGGAGGAAAAGTAGTATTTGTTGGTCGCACTCCAACCATGGTTGTTGATCGAACCTTCATGAACCCTGAAGGCGCCCCAGACCTGAGCTTTGCCACCATTGAGACCAAATCTGAATTAACCCCTTACGTAATAGCTTCATTACCTAAACCAGATGTTAAACTCGATGCCCCCTGCATACAGGTCAAGTATCTCCATCGTGCCTTGAAAGATGGAAATGTTTATTTCTTTTTTAACGAGTCCGATAAGCCCCAAAACCGAACTGCCACATTAACCGGAAGCGGTAAAGTTCAAGTCTGGGATGCCACCACCGGGAGGATTTCAACAGTATCAGATACAAAGTCAGGCAAGAACACCATAAATCTGCCACTGGTATTGGCTCCCTATGAGTCCAGATTCATCGTTATCGGTCCAACACGTTGATTTTGTAGCAAGAAAAGCCATAAAAGTATTTGTACTGTTATCTGGAATGGGTTTGTATTTTAGGAGTATTCAGAAGATTCATATTACGCCAAAGACATATTGTGACAATTAACATCAGAATATCATCAGAATCGGTAATGGTGATTCTTTGACTATGCCGGGACATTTATATGACATCTATTCATGGAACTGTCTTGATGTTAATGTTCAGTTAATATTAGCTAATAGGCACTAAAAACCGGAAGTTCTCTGCCCGTTTATTGTGTGCAAAATAAAAAGAAATTTTATCTTTGCTCGTCGGGGATAAAGTGTATAAATGACATCTTCTTTTTGAAGCCATTATTTTCCAAACTTATACGTTAAGTATCTGTCTGAAGAAAAATGATTATCTTGTGTTGAAGGAAAGATATTTTTATATAACTTTGTGTTATTCTGAATATTAATGTGATTCACATTGAAAATTTTAAAACTACAAACGATATGTTGAAAGGCTTTTCCCTATTATTGATATTAACTTTAAGTCTGGGTACTTACGCGCGAAACTTACCTCCAAAAACAGCTTATCTCTTTTGCTATTTCAATAATAACGGGGTGGATGGTTTACACTTGGCTTATAGTAACGATGGGTTTAACTGGAAATCTCTGCATGGCGACAGTTCTTACCTTAAACCCGAAGTGGGATCTGATAAACTGATGCGCGATCCTTGCATCATCAAGGGTGGTGATGGATTGTTTCACATGGTTTGGACCGTGAGCTGGAAAGAAAAAGGGATAGGACATGCCTCTTCAAAAGACCTGATCCACTGGTCAAAACAAGATTATCTCCCGGTCATGGAACATGAAGCTACTGCAAAAAATTGTTGGGCTCCCGAGATCTTTTATGATAAAGCATCCAAACTATATATGCTTTACTGGGCTACAACGATCCCTGGTAAATTTCCGCTGACAGACTCATTGGGAGATAACAACCACAGAATCTATTACGTCACCACAAAAGATTTCAAAACTTACAGTAAGACTCAGCTTTTGTATGACCAGGGTTTCAATGTAATTGATGCCACTATTCAAAAACAGGACAATAGATATGTGATGTTTCTGAAAGACGAAACAAAGAAACCACCCCAGAAAAATCTGAGAGTTGCCTTTAGTGATAAACTCACGGGTGGTTATGGAAAACCCTCTGCTCCCATCACCGGAAACTATTGGGCCGAAGGACCTACCGCCATTAAAATCAATAATGAATGGATCGTGTATTTTGACAAATACACCCAGCATAAATATGGTGCAGTTAGTTCTCCCGATCTGAAACATTGGACCGATATATCTGATAAGGTACATTTTCCGGCAGGCACCAGACATGGCACTGTATTTACAATCTCTGAAAGCGAATTGGCCAATTTATTATCTCCTTATAAATATTAATCATGCGTAAATTTTCTCTACCTGTTTCGAAACAAATGATATTGGTTCTTGTCAGCCTCCTGGTTTCATTATCTTCTTTTGGGCAATCGATTCCATTACCTTCCTGGGCTGGGAAAGCCGGTGCTGCCCCCATTCAAAAACTTTCGACCATCTTCAAGGCAAACAGTTATGGTGCTGTCAGTGATGGGCAGACAGTCTGCACAAAAACGATTCAGAAAGCAATAGATGAGTGTGCTAAAAAAGGAGGAGGGATTGTTACATTTGCTCCGGGTTCTTATGTAACCGGATCCATCTTTTTGAAAACAAATGTACAGTTGCGTATTGATAAGGATGTCTTACTGTTAGGCAGTCAGAATTTTGATGATTACCCTGAAATTGATACCAGAATTGCAGGCATTGAGATGAAATGGCCTGCTGCATTGATCAACGTGATCGGCCAGAAAAATGCTGCAGTTACCGGAGAGGGTATCGTGAATGCAAGAGGCAAATTCTGTTGGGATAAATATGCCAGAATGCGCAAAGAGTATGACGCTAAAGGGTTACGCTGGATTATTGACTATGACGCGAAACGAGTGAGATCTCTGTTGGTGCAGGAGTCATCTAACATCAATATCACTGGGTTGACCTTTAAAAATGCAGGATTCTGGACTGTTCAGCTGTTATATTCAAAGAATATTACGGTTGATGGTCTCACAATACGCAATAATGAAGATGGTCATGGCCCGAGCACAGATGGGATTGATGTTGACTCTTCGTCATGGATTCTGTTACAAAACTGTGATATTGATTGTAATGATGATGATTTTTGCATGAAGGCAGGTCGCGACTGGGATGGTTTGAGGGTTAACCGTCCGACTGAATATGTATTGATCCGTAAATGTATTGCCCGTAAAGGTGGTGGAATGTTGACCTTGGGCAGCGAGACGTCTGGAGGAATCCGCCATATCGTAGCAACTGATCTTTTAGCAAAAGGAACCGGAAACGGACTGAACATCAAATCTGCCTTCACACGTGGCGGAACCGTTGAGGACATTCATTTCCAAAATGTTCAGATGGACAGCGTGGGGAATGCAGTGAAAATATCAATGAACTGGAATCCTTCTTATAGCTATTCTACGCTTCCAAAAGGATATAACTATGACTCTATTCCTGCACATTGGAAGACCATGTTGCACAAAGTAGAACCTGCCTCGGCTGGTACGCCTCACTTTAAGGATGTTTTTGTCGAAAATGTGAATGTTAATTATGCCAGAATCGCCGTGGATGCTGAAGGGATGGCTGAGTCTTTGCTCCAGAACTTCAACTTCAATAATGTTACTATTACTGCTGCTAAAGCCGGAACAGCAAGATTTGCCGAGGGATGGAAGTTCGATAATTTCAAGGTTAATGCCAAAGATGGTAGCACATTTACAATAATACCAGTTTCAAAATAACGCTTATTTAAAAATCTTTAAAACATAAAATATCATGACAAGAATCAAAAATAAACATTTCCTCTTTCTGATTATCCTGTTTTTCGTTCTCACCTCTTTTATGCTAATAAAGCTTCAGGAGCATAAACCAACCTTATACATCATTGGAGATTCTACGGTAAAAAATGGAACCAAACAAATCGGAAATCCACTTCAGGGTTGGGGGAGTCTTATTGGTCAATATTTTGATACAACAAGAATTGCTGTCCATAACAATGCAATGGGA
>Ga0224523_1000693_pt1 | contig 16249 bp, 10 predicted proteins | sample CFST50metaG_FD_182732 | JGI IMG/M metagenome (GOLD analysis project Ga0224523, IMG submission 182732) | Peat soil microbial communities from Stordalen Mire, Sweden - C.F.S.T50 | ecosystem: Environmental > Terrestrial > Soil > Wetlands > Peat | place: Sweden: Norrbotten County, Stordalen Mire...
CATCTATTCCCCTGACAATGTCAAAATAGAATTTACCGGCCTTTCCGAAGTTCCTTATAAGTGACACAATATCCCACTGTTTAAGAGAGGCTCCGTCATGAATTCCAAGCTTATGCATCTTTTCGGCTGTCACTTTTCCAATGCCGTAAAACTTTCCAATCGGAAGTGATTCAATGAATTGTTCAGCATCCTCGGGTGTTATTACGAAAATTCCGTCGGGCTTATTAATATCTGACGCTATTTTTGCCAGAAATTTATTGTAAGATATCCCTGCCGATGCTGTCAGTCCGGTTTTTTCCCTGATCTCATTTCTGATCTTTTTTGCAATTATGGTAGCAGAACAGATATTCATTTTATCCGAGGTAACATCAAGAAAAGCTTCATCAATTGAGAGAGGTTCAACCAGATCGGAATACTCCTTCAGTATTTCAAAGACGAGTGCAGAAATTTCTTCATACCTGTCAAAATGATGCCTGACAAAGATCAGTTCAGGGCAGAGTCTTTTTGCAGTGATTGAAGGCATGGCTGATCTGACACCGAACTTCCTGGCCTCATAACTTGCTGCAGCAACAACATGCCTCACCCCGCTCCCTCCTACTGCTACAGGTTTTCCCCTGAGTTCGGGATTATCGAGCTGCTCAACTGACGCAAAGAAAGCATCCATATCGATATGGATAATCTTCCTCATGAGAAATTCCGGATTAACAAAAGTGCCTGAAGTACTTAGATGTAAAGGTTAATATTGATTGAACTTATGCCCGAGTGAACGATTACCGATTCAAGGAGCCTGATGAACGAAGTGAGTAAGTCCCGCTTTGCGGGATAAGCGACGCCGTTCCGAGCAGCGGAAGCATGATTGTAAGATCGCATGATAAACCTAGCTTGCTGATGCGGCTGATGCTGCAGCTCTCTGCTGCAGATATTCCCTTATATATAATCCGGTTAATATCAATATCTCATCGTTAGTATATGAATTTATATCACCATTTTTAAAATGAGATTCATATTTAACCAGGTAACCATTCTCATTACTGATGCTCCAATTAGAATGGAAAAAACTATCGAACTGCCATGAATATGCCTTTTCAAGTATTGTTATTGTCGCTTTCGTCCTCCATGTATTAAAGACAATTTTCCCGATGAGGGAGCTATCGTCCGGATTGGAGATCAGAAAGTCCTTATCGAAGAATCCCTTGATTTCGAAAAGCACCTTCTTCCCATTAAGTTCACCGATTGATTTCCTTTTCCATCCGATACTTTTAAGCTCTCCCGCGGCATTCTCATATTGTGATATTTCGTATATGTTACTGAAGAACTTTTTCTTCCAGGTAAGATGGGTTTCCATGATTATCTGCTTTAATAGTTTCCCTGTACTAAGTTAATTTAATTTCTTTTAAAAGATTTATGATATTTTCTGAAGATATACGGTTCACGGCACATGATAAACGGTATAAAAAATATTGAGATTTGTACATGATTACATGATATAAAAAAGCCGGCGATCAGCCGGCTCTTTTTTAGTAATTATCGCGTTCGGTGTAGTGTGTATGCAGAAGCTCATGCGAAACATGGCTGTTGGGTTTACCGAGGAACTCCTTATATATAGCGATCACATCAGGATTCTCGTGCGATTTGCGGAGAACCATGTGTTCATCTTCAGAGTAGATGGCTTTCATCCTTTTCTTTCTGATCTCCATGCTCGTAGGAATAGGCTGTCCGCCCCCTCCAATGCATCCACCGGGACAAGCCATTATCTCAATAAAATGATAAGGTGATTTCCCTGCCCTGACTTCTTTCATTAATTTGTTCGCATTCACTAGTCCATGCGCAATGGCGACTTTAAGTTCAACACCTTCAAGAAATTTCCAGTCATCAGTACAGCCCTCGATCTTAATAGTTGCTTCTTTTACTCCGTCCATTCCACGAACAGGGGTAATATTCAGGTTCTTGAAAGGAACCTCACGCCCGGTAACTATCTCGTATGCTGTTCGCAGAGCAGCCTCCATAACGCCTCCTGTTGCGCCGAAGATAACAGCTGCTCCGGTTGAACCTCCCATTACTGAATCATAATTAGATTCTTCCAGATTTCTAAAATCGATACCTGCCTGTTTGATCATAACGGCTAGCTCGCGCGTAGTCAGAACAAAATCGATATCCTTAAACCCGCTCGCTCTCATTTCCGGTCTGTCGGCTTCATATTTCTTTGCAGTGCAGGGCATTACTGAAACAGAGACTATTTTCGCCGGATCTATCTTCCGATTCTGTGCATAATATGTTTTGGCCAGAGCTCCGAACATCTGCTGAGGTGATTTGCAAGTTGAAAGATTTGAAAGGAATTCGGGGTATTTATGCTCGATAAACTTGATCCAGCCCGGAGAGCATGATGTAAACATAGGAAGTGCCAGCTCCTTATCACCATCGACAAGAATTTTCTTAAGTCTTGTAAGAAGCTCTGTTCCCTCTTCCATAATTGTAAGGTCAGCAGTAAAGTCAGTATCCAGAACTGAATTAAAGCCAAGCTGCCTGAGGGCAGTAACCATTTTACCGGTTACTCTTTCGCCCGGATCATATCCAAGGTCTTCTCCAAGAGCGACGCGTACCGCAGGAGCAGTCTGTACAACAACATGTTTTTCCGGGTCATATATTGCATCCCAAACCTGGTCGATATACGTTTTTTCAACAAGTGCCCCGGTAGGACATCTGTTAACACACTGTCCGCAGTTAGTGCAAACTACGTGGCTCATTGGCCTGTCAAGGAAGGAAGATATCTTTTGCCGGGCGCCTTTATTTGCTACAGCTATTGCTGATATTTGCTGTAATTGGCTGCATGTTCTTACACAGCGCTGACAGTGGATACATTTGCTGTCATCCTTTATAAATGAAGGGGATGAGCGGTCAATTGTATACTGATGATCTTCAACCAGATCAAGAAAGATTGTATCTCCGAAAGCAAACTCATTGGCAAGAGCCTGCAGCTCACATTTCTGGTTTTTATAGCATTTTGTGCAATCAGACCTGTGCTCTGAAAGAAGAAGTTCGACAATATGTTTGCGGGCATTCCTCACTTTCAAAGTGTTGGTATGAATATCCATCCCTTCAGAAACCGGCATCGCGCATGAGGCAACAAGGGTTCGTGCGCCTGTCTGTTCGACAAGGCATACCCTGCAGTTTCCAGCCACACAAAGATCGGGGTGATTGCAAAGGGTCGGAATATGGATATTCAGTTTTTTGGCTGCCTCAAGAACGGTAGTTCCTTCCGGAACTGATACTTTAGCATTATTTATTATCAGATTTATCATTGTTTCCGTCGATTTTAAAATTAGTAAATGATCTCTTCCCTGAAATTCTCAACAATTGTCCTGAAGGCATTACCCACCGACTGCCCAAGTCCGCATTTTGAAGCGATCTTCATAGTTTCAGCCAGCTTTGTCAGTTCGTTAAGGTAAGTCGACTTAACTTCACCTTTCTTTACCTTTTCAACTCCCTTAAGAAGCTGCTGGCATCCTACCCTGCAGGGAGTGCATTGACCACATGATTCTTCAGTAAAGAAATCGAGATAGTTATGAAGGACATTATACATTGATCGTGAGCTATTGAAGAGCTTCATGGATCCTCCGGTCGGAACACCTTCAAACCCTATTATAGTTGTGCCGAATTTTTTCCTCGGTACGCAGAAACCTGAAGCACCGCCAACCTGGACTGCTTTGGTATCTCCGTCACCGAATTCATTGACAAAATCCTGAACACTCATGCCAAGCTCCAGCTCAAAGATTCCGGGAGTGGGTGTATCTCCTGATACTGAAAATACTTTTGATCCCCTTGAGTCTTTTGTTCCCAGCTCATTAAATTTTGCAGCACCCTGGGCAATAATCATCATTGCTGTGACAAGAGTCTCAACATTATTAATTGATGTGGGTTTGTTGAAAACGCCTGAAGTTGTCGGATATGGGGGTTTATTGCGAGGTTCTCCCCGTCTGCCTTCGATTGACTCAAAAAGTGCACTTTCTTCACCGCAGATATAGGCTCCGCTTCCAAGACAATAATTGATCCTGAAATCATAGCCAATTTCTGCTATCATCTTGTGGAATTTCTCCAGTTCAACCATAAGCTGGGGAAGAAGAAATCTGTATTCGCCTCTCAGGTAGACGATTCCTTTTTTAGCGCCAATTGCCTTTCCGGCAATAGCCATTCCTCCATAAACTTTATATACAGCCTTATCAAGGATCTCACGGTCCTTGAAAGTTCCTGGTTCACCTTCATCGGCATTGCACACAATATATTTTTCGGATTCCTTTTCGGCTGATGTGAATTTCCATTTCATTCCGGTAGTGAACCCGGCTCCGCCACGACCTCTTAATCCTGAATCGAGGATCTCCTTAATGATATCCTCATTTTTCATTTTGAATGCTTTGGTCAAAACCTCTTTTGGATCTATTTTCTCGAAAATGAGATCCACTTTACTCAAACCTTTCTTTTCCATTTCTTTCAGGATATTATTTTTGTTGCAAATAGCCTTTTATGATCTCCACAACCTTTTCCGGTGTAAGTTCGGTATAAGGAACCTCATTAATGAGAATAGCCGGTGCTTTATGGCACCATCCGATACAGTTAGTTTCGATTATACTGAACATTTTGTCAGAAGTCGTCTCCCCAACTTTAATCTTTAGCATATCTTCAAGAGTTTGAATAATCTCAGCCTTGCCTTTCATCGAGCATGTTATTGTTTTGCAAACCCTGATAACATACTTTCCCCTCACTGAAGTATCAAGAAAAGTATAAAATGAAGCTGTTCCATAAACTTCTGCAGCAGAGATATCAAGCTCTCTGGCGACTTCAACCATAGCTTCATCGGTGAGATAATTATGCTTCTCAACTATACCCTGGAGTATGGGCATAAGACTCTCCCGCGCGCGACCATGCTTGTCGGACAATTCCTTTACAAGATTTCCTACCTGGTACATTTTAAATTGGTTTTTAATTAACTAATTATTACTTATTTCAGTTTAATAGAGCCATTAAATTCTGCTGTTAAAATAATAACATTACTTTTTAAAAAAAAAATACTATTATCATCATTAGTAATTTAGAATGAAAATAAAGAAGGATGCGTTCACGCTAACGTATAATGATTCTGACTATTAATAGCCTATTAACCTCACAATAATATGATAATCCTTCCAATTATAAAAAATATCTACTTTTACAAATATTATTAATCAATGGACGATCCTTCTCTTTTTAAAGAGTTTCGGCCGCTTCATGATTTCTTTGTAGGAATCGACTCCGACGGCTGCGTTTTTGATTCTATGGAGGTGAAGCAAAAGGAGTTCTTTATACCGAATGCTCTAAAATACTTTAATCTATTCAAGGTATCGAAACTGGTTCGCGAAACATGGGAATTCGTGAATCTGTATTCGGTTTACCGAGGTAGTAACAGGTTTCCCGCAATGATAAAGGTCTTTGAGCTTCTTGCTGAAAGAAAAGAAGTTATTGAGTCGGGGGTTGAACTTCCTGATCTTACTTCTCTGAAAGCCTGGGTGAAAAATGAGACAAAATTGGGGAATACTGCACTCAGGAAAAACTGTGAGGAAAAGCCTGACAAATCCCTTGAGATCGTTCTGAAATGGTCAGAAGAAGTTAACAGGGAGATCGGGGAATGGCTTCATGACATTCCTCCATTTTGCCATGCCATAAAATCGATGGAAAAGATATCGGCAACAGCAGATATTATGGTTGTTTCTCAGACTCCGCTTGAGGCTCTCGAACGTGAATGGCAGGAAAATGACCTCAATAAATTTGTATCAATGATAGCTGGCCAGGAACACGGTACCAAGACGGAACATATTGCCATAGCTGCAAAAGGCAAATATTCCAATAGCAAAATAATCTTGATAGGCGATGCTATCGGAGACTTAAATGCTGCAAGGAACAATGGGATACTCTTCTACCCTATCATTCCGGGAAATGAAGATAAATCGTGGGAAAGATTCATGAATGAGGGATATGATAGATTTACAACCGGGAAATTTGCTGGATCTTATGAAGAATCCATTCTTAAAGAATTCATGGTTGCGCTTCCGGATAAACCGGCGTGGAAGATCTGAATAATATTTTCATTTTGCAATAACGAATATCTCTGTCTTCTTTTTTCTGTCGGCAAATAATCATATTTTTACTACCATATTAAATTTTAACAGTATAATTCTCAATGAGCATCAACGTAAACAAACTGGCAGCCGATAATATCCGGATCCTTGCAATGTCGATGGTTGAAAAATCAAAGTCGGGCCACCCGGGCGGAGCTATGGGAGGTGCGGATTTTATTCATATCCTTTTTTCTGAATTCCTGAATTTCGATCCTGATGATCCGAATTGGATCAACCGCGACAGGTTTTTCCTTGATCCCGGACATATGTCTGCCATGCTCTATTCAGTCCTTTCGCTGACAGGTCATTTCAAGATCGAGGAACTCAAGGAGTTCCGCCAGTGGGGAAGCACAACACCGGGACACCCGGAACTTAATGTGATGAAGGGGATTGAAAATACTTCAGGCCCTCTCGGACAGGGACATACAATGGCTTTAGGGGCTGCAATTGCTGAGAGATTCCTGGTAGCCAGATTTGGTGAACTCTTTGCTCACAAAACTTTTACCTATATATCCGACGGAGGTGTTCAGGAAGAAATATCGCAGGGTGCCGGCCGCCTCGCTGGTCACCTCGGGCTGAATAATCTCATAATGTTCTATGATTCCAATGATATTCAGCTTTCAAGTGAAACAAAAGCAGTAACCAGCGAAGATACAGCAATGAAGTATCGTGCCTGGGGTTGGGATGTGCAGACAATTGACGGGAATGATCAGGATCAGATCAGAAAAGCGCTGGGTACTGCAATTAAATCGAAGGATAAACCATCAATTATAATTGGTAAAACAATCATGGGAAAAGGCCTTCTCGATAACGAAGGGAAAAGCTTCGAGAGAAAAACTTCAACTCATGGTATGCCTGTAAGCGAAGCTGGCGGCTCTTATGAGAAATCATTAGTCAATCTTGGAGCTGATGTCGCAAATCCATTCAGGGTGTTTGATGAAGTAAAAGATCTCTATAAGAAAGTTCTCGACGGCAATCGTAACACAGCCGCTGAATGGAAAACCAGAAAAGCTGACTGGGCGAAAGAGAATTCTGACCTCGATAAAAAACTGCATATTTTCTATAGCAACAGTTTGCCGGCAATTGATTTCAAAGCTATCCAGCAAAAAGAGGGATCAGCAACCAGAGTAGCATCGGCAGCCGTTCTATCGGTACTTGCAAAACAAGTTGAAAACATGGTCGTTGCTTCTGCCGACCTGTCCAATTCCGATAAAACTGACGGCTTCCTGAAAAACACAAAAGCTTTCACAAAGGGAGATTTCTCCGGAGCCTTCCTTCAGGCAGGAGTTTCCGAGCTTACAATGGCAGCAGTAATGAACGGCATGGCGCTCCACGGAGGTATCATACCTGCCTGCGGAACTTTCTTTGTCTTTTCCGATTATATGAAACCTGCGGTTCGCCTCGCATGCCTTATGGGGTTACCGGTAAAATATATCTGGACCCATGACGCGTTTCGTGTCGGTGAAGATGGCCCGACTCACCAGCCTGTTGAACAGGAGGCGCAGATAAGATTAATGGAACACCTGAAAAACCATCATGGTGAAAACAGCATGCTTGTTCTTCGCCCTGCAGATGCAGTTGAAACCTCTGTTGCCTGGGAGATGGCTCTTGAGAATAAAAAGACACCGACTGCCCTGATACTTTCGCGCCAGTCTATTAAGGATCTGCCATCTGGAAGCAATGACCGGTTCGGTGATGCTCTCAAGTCAAAGCATGGAGCATATATCGTTGAGGATTGTGAAGGGACACCGGATATAATACTGGTTGCCAGCGGATCGGAAGTATCAACACTATTTGAGGGATCAGTTCTTCTTAAAGAAGATAATGTGAAAGTCAGGATAGTTTCTGCTCCGTCGGAAGGAATATTCAGAAATGAACACGGGTCTTATCGTGACTCAGTCCTTCCAACTAATATCCCGACGTTTGGATTAACGGCAGGTTTGCCTGTCACCATTCAGGGACTGGTTGGTCCTTTCGGAAAAGCATGGGGTGTAAACAGCTTTGGTTACTCAGCACCTTACAAGGTTCTTGACGAGAAGTTTGGATTCACTGCAGAGAATGTTTACCGCCAGGTGAAAGATTACCTGGCTCAATATAAAAAGTAAACATTATGATCATTCGTTGGAGGCCGCCTCATCAGCGGCCTTCTTTTTTAGCTGTTTCCTATAACCGGATTCCCATAACAGTAATATCATCCGTTTGAATATCATCCCTAATCCATTCTTTAAGTTTCTTCTCCAGGATTTCTTTTTGCTTTAACATTGGCAATTCATGAATTTCTAATAATGACAAATAGAAATGGGTACTTAAATATTTTTTGTCAAGATCTCCGCCAAACTGATCCTGATATCCGTCGGAAAACAGGTAAAACACATCTCCTTTTCTGTAATCAATTTCTTTCATCGTAAAAGGGCCGGAATTGCCATATAAAACACAGACAGAAAACCGATCAGCCTTTAATATCTCAAGTTTTCTGTCACGAATGAAAACAATATTATTCATTCCACCCGTAAATTGAATTCTTTTTTGGTGCTGATCCAGAACGCATAAAGCTATGTCCATTCCATCTGAGGTGGGAATATCTTTCCTGCTTTGCTGAAGGGAATGAATGACTCTTTCACGCAGCTTTGTGACAATTGCATCTGATCTTGTAATTCCCTCAGTGGTTACAATTTCATTTAATAATGTAATGCCCAGGAGGCTCATAAATGCACCAGGTACGCCATGTCCCGTACAATCAGCTACCGTAAAAACAATTTTGTCGTCCTTTTCCGCCAACCAATAAAAATCACCACTTACGATATCTTTTGGTTTACTTAAGATAAAACTGTCAGGCAATAATTTATCTATGAGATCCATGGGAGGCAAAACTGCATTTTGTATATGGCTTGCATACTTTATGCTTGAAGTGATATTAAAATTCTTTTCATCAATCATATCCCGTTGCAACTCAATTTCATTTTTCTGACATTGAATTTCATATGTCCGTTCCAGAACTTTTTCTTCAAGTATTCTTTTTTCTGCCAGAAATTTAAATTCACGCCTTTTTATGTAACTGAAGGTCACGATGATCAGGAAAAGGACGATTATTGGATAAAACCACCATTTCTTCCAGACAGGTACATTTATGATAATATTTATGGTCAATGGATTTTCCGTTACAGAACCATCTCCACTGGAGGCTTTTAAGATAAATGTATAATGACCTTCTGTCAAACGAGGATAAGTGATATTTGTGTTTTTTGTAATTTCAGATTCCTGATCATAACCTTCCAGTTTATACTGATATGTAACAAGTGCCGGTTCCTTTAAACTGATACCCAAAAAATCAAATCGTATCTTATAATTTCCGGGAGATAAAATTATTTTATCTGTAAAGTCCTTCTCTTCATCATTAATCTTAATTGAAGTAATTCCTAAAACAGGTGGTAGTAATTGTGGATATTCCATTGATGGATCATAGGAAACCAGGCCTTTATCCGATCCAAACCAGATTCTTCCCAGTTGATCTTTAATTATTGCATTTGAATTAAACTGGTAACTATCCGTTAAGCCTCCGATATGCTGTAAGGGTTTTACTGAAAAATCAGCTGTTCTGATTCTGCTTAATCCACCTTTATGACCAACCCAAATGTTATTATGATCATCACAAATAATCGAATAGCAATAATTGGATAAGAGACCTTCTTTTACTGTAAGATTAGGAATAGAATCAGCCTCTAGCTTAAAAACACCATTCCCTTTTGATCCCATCCAAATCCGGAAGTCCATATCTTCAGTGATTGTTAAAATTCCGCTAATGGAATTTGAAGGTATCTTAATAACCTTTTCATTTCGAATATATGCCAGAGTATTACTATGAGTGGCTACCCATAATCTGCCAGTCCCGTCTATATACAAACAATTAATATAATTATGAGGTAAACCGCCCTGACTAATAGTATACCATTTTTTTATATTGGTACCTGAATTAACACTGCATAATCCTTTTTGTGTACCGATCCAAACCTGTTCTCCTTTTCCCTTTATAATGGTAATAGAGTTTTCAAGTGTTTCATTTCCTAAAGGGTATTTAAGAATTTTGTCGGTTCCTGTCTCCATCCGGAATACACCATTTTTTCCGGTTCCAATCCAAAGTTCTTTTCCGTTTTGGGAATAAATTGCTGTAACTGTATCTTTCGGCAATCCACTGCCTTTACCGTAGAACTTAACAACCTTATTTGTTAACGGATCCATTTTTATCAAACCATTCTCAGTTCCAATCCATCTGTACAGCCGGTCGAAACAGATTGAAAAAATGTCATTTCCATATAGATTATCAAAGTTATAGACAGAAAATGTTTTAGGTGTAATTAGTGTCAATCCTTCACCATAATTGCCACTCCAGAGATTTCCTTCACGGTCCTCAAATATGGTTTTCACATTGTCTGTCGTAAATCCATTCTTCTTATTAAAATAATTAATCTTTGTTAACTCCCCTGAGTCTGAATAAGTCATTTTGATGAGTCCGTTTCCTTTAGAACACATCCATAAATTTGACTGTCTATCTTCATAAATATTCTGTATACCCGTTAAGTCATAACCAGGATCTGTGATTATTTTTGAAACCTTAAACAAATTGTCTACATCAGCGAGTTGGAATAAACCATCATTTTCTGTTGCAATAAAAAATCCCGATTTGTTCCTCATTTTTTGAATGCACATTACTTTTGATTCCGGCATTTCTGAAACAGGCCGGATTATTTCAATTTTGCCTGGCTCTTTTAATCTGCAATCTAATAAGCCTGTATTTGTTCCAATAAGCAATTCACTATCACCAAGAAAGTCAAATGATGTTATAAATACCTGATCCTTAAATATATATTGTTTTACTACACCGGCGTCTTTATCTAATTCCAGTAAGCCATCAGAATAGGTACTTACCCAAATCCGGCCATTGGGGCTTTTTGCAAAATGTGTTATGTAGCTCAAATTTGATTGCGGAATATCGACTGTGTGAAACTTTTTTCCGTTAAAACAAGATAACCGGCCATTCATATGGCCAAACCACAGGCTTTCCCCATCGCTAATGCTGCAGGTAATGAAATTGTCTGCCAATGAGTCTCCGGTTCCATAGTTTTCAAATTTAAATCCATTATATCTTGATAACCCATTCCCTGTACCAATCCACAAATAACCATGCACGTCCTGGATGATCGAATAAACATAGGATTGGGCCAATCCATCTTCTGAATTAAAATTGCGGAAATTATAGCTCTGGGTAAATGCATGGTTAGTCAGAACCGTAAATAATAACAATAATATTCCTTTCCAGTATCTCATTTCATTCGGATTTTTGGAGAATAAACCGGAACACCTCCTATAGGAACCACATAAAATGGTAATGATTCTCCATACTGGTTTCTTACAGCAATCACCACATTATTGTTTTTTACCTGAACAACTTTATTCTTTATAAATTGTATCTCAATGGTCGAATTTTTTTCTTCAGCCACTATTGGGAACTCCCTTACTACCCAATTATCTTCTCCTGAAACATCGCATAAAATACCATTTTTAGCGACTGAAAATAGCCTGATTATTCCATCATTGTCCCAGTCAAAATTGGAGACCTGGATAGAGATGGTCCTGTCATCCGCATAAGGATATATCTGGCATACCTGTTTTTGATCATCTGGCAGCCTGAAATGGTACTTATAGGTAAAAAGATTACCCCCTTCAACAGGTATATTTTCAACTGGACTTGTACTTAAAAAGTATTTATATATATTTCCATCGTCCCCGGATATTCCTTGTGCAATGATTTTAAATACACGTCCCCCGAGTTTCGCAACAAACTCTCCTTCAGAAGGATTAAATGGTCCAAAGCTATACCACTTTTTATCGTATTTTGGATCAGCCCCAAATGATTTTGATGTCAATAAATATCCGCTCTTATAATTTCCTGTCAGATGAATGCTCTGTGCAGCCGTGTCCGACCAACAACCTTTTCCTCCATAAATTGAAAAGTTTATAACAGTATTAAATTCTCCCTTAGCTTCATCAAGGTCTCCCCCGGTATCCGGATCATAAACACGGATATATACAGGATCAGTTTGTGATGATGGAATAACGCAAAAGAATATCTGGCAAAAATCATCATCCCCCCAGGATGTGCTGGCGTTTCCTCCGAAGGTAATCAGGTAAGGAATATTTTCATCAGTCGCCGGAGCAGATTGAGAAAAGAGACATATGCCAGCATTTAGAATAAATGATATGATCAGTACATATCTTTTCAATTCAATTTATTTTAATTTTTTTCATGACACATGTTTTTTGCACTACACCCAGGCTGTCTTTTTCAGCAAGCAAGCCCAACTTGACCATGTATTCACCCTTCTTTTTAAAAGTATGGTTCATAATTTGACCACCTGATTTGAACCCATCTCCAAAATCCCAAAATAAATCTGTAAAATTTATGCCTTTAAGGTCGGTTAGTACTCCCTCGAAAGATATTGTTTTATCCACAATTCCTGCATCATCAGATTTAATTACTGCCTGCCTGATATTTTCCAGTTCTACCTTATATTCGACTTGTTTAGCTATAGAATCACCTGTGAGTTCATCAATTATATTTAGTTTTACAGAGTATTTCCCGGGACCCGGGAAGCAGTGCTTCACTTCGATGCCAGTATGGTTAATACCATCACCAAAATTCCACTTATAAATTACCGGTATTGTATCAATAAGACGATATTGTTCATCGTAGAAGGTATAGCAATATTTGTTTTTCTTAATGCTGTCGCAACTTGTAAATTCCACGGGTGCTGAGGTGAAACTGAAAATATCATCTGTTTTCCGCCTGTTTGTCGAGAAGAAACCGTTATCAAATGTTGAATCAACAACAATCCCAAAATCATCAGCTGTTGAATTGATTGCTGAATCCAGGTGCACCGGTTCTATCCATTCTCCATTTATTTCCTGGGTATAAAACAGGTCCTTGCCTCCAAATCCCTTATGTCCGTCTGATGCAAAAAATAGTTTACCATACTTGCATGCGAAAGGGAAGGATTCATTTTTGGGGGTATTTATTACTGGGCCAAGATTTACAGGCCGACTCCAGTCATTATTGTCCCTGTCACAATAATAAAGATCCATTCCTCCGATCCCACCTGGCATATCAGAAGAAAAATAAATTCTTTGTCCATCGGGCGTAAGTGCAGGCGTACAAAAAGAATACAGCGGGTTATTAAAAATAAAAGGTTTGATATTAGTCCATATTCCATTTATTAATTCTGCAGAATATATACCCAGTTTATTTGAAGTATCAGAAATGTTTCTCAGAGAATTCTCAATATTATTATTTCTGCAGTAATAGATTACATTTCCCTCTTTATTGAATGTAACCGGCCCGTCATTAAAATCAGATGTTATTTCCTTTGCCAGTATCTTTGGCTGATTCCACCCTGAACTGCCCTTTTTCGTTACAAAAAATATTTTGAAAAGCCTGCTTTTATTATCCTTATAACTAACCAGGGAATTGTCATTCTGGTTCGAACAAAATACAATTCCACCATTATAAAATACCGGGGAAAATTCATCATTAATTCTTGAACTAAATGGAGCTGGTTTCACTATAAAACGCTGAGGCTGCGCCTGCAATCCAGCTTCTGTAAATAATGTTAAAAGTAATATTATATAAAAGTATTTGCTCATAAAACTAATCCGCTAAAACTGTCTTGGCCCTATAACCTTTCGTGCATATCTAAGTACATAGCTTAAAAAAATCTCATGAGAACCATTGGTATATTTTCCAATATTGCCAAACTCAAAATCATATGAATATGCCATTCTGAGTTGATAATTTATCTGACACTGAAGCATCCCAACCAGCATATTTCTGTTTCGGTAACCAATACCTAACCAAACCCGGTCTTTTAAATTCATCTGTGCATTATAATCGATCTGGACAACATTATGCGGATGATATTTTATTAATAAGGAAGGGAGAAATTTAACCTGGCGACTTATACCCAACTCATAACCTCCGGAAAAAAAATAATTACTTCCGGAGAATGGGTTACCAATTTTATACTTTCCTGTACTTTTATCCAGCTCATAACTTAGGAACATGGGCATAGAAATGCCAATAAAATACTTTTTTGTATAGTAATACGAGCCCAGACTAAAAGCCGGCAAAACTGCGGATGTTGAGTTATTCATCAGTTGTATATCATTTGGATCGGCTGCAACCAGCTCATTCCACGCAATATCATAAACAGTGACGCCAAAACCTAATCCCAGCGCTAATTTGCCATTCCTTAATTCCATCCGGTATGCATAATTACCAATAAAACTGGTCTCTTTAAATATACCAATACTGTTTTTCTCAACCAGCAATCCCAGACCAATCCTGTCATTATCAAGCGGTGTATGTATGGACAGTATCTGGCTTTTTGGAGCATCATTAAATCCAACCCACTGATTCCTGTATGAAATGGTTGCACTCAATGCATCGTGGCAACCTGCAAAAGCAGGATTAATAACAATGGCATCATACACATAATTATCCGATAAAGGAAACATCTGTCCTAAGAGCTGCAAAGGAGCTAATACTGCTAATATGCTCAGAATAAACCTGTTCATTTACCTCTTAACTAAAACAGATCCTTTTTTTATTTTACCATTTTCAAGTTTCAAAACATAGAAATAAGTATCATAAGGAAGTTCTGTACCTTTATTATTTCTTCCGTCCCAGTCATTTTTATAATTACTATTTGAATATTCTTCATTTCCCCACCGGTTAAAGATGATCAACTCAACCTTACCAATATTTTCACTGATCTTAAAATAATCATTTTTACCGTCGCCATCGGGGGTAATAACTGATGGTACAAATAGATCATAAACTGTAATTTTAACTTCTGCGCTTGCCTCACAACTGCCATTCTGTACTTTCCATAAGAAAATATTTTCCCCGGTTGATAATTCAGTTACCATAGTTGTTGGAGAATGAATATCACTAATGAGGCCCGATCCTGAGACTAAAGACCATTCACCTGTTTCGGGTGAAGATAATTCAGCTGTCATCTGCGTTTCAAAGACAAATGTCAGTTCCTGGTCCGTCCCGGCAAAAGCAACCGGGTTCTCATTAATTGCTATTGTCGTTGTGGCCGTACTTGTACATCCACCTGCACTGGTAACTGTAAGAGTATAGATCCCTGCCATCGCTAATACAGCGTTGTCCGACACTGATGGATTTTGTAATGATGAAATAAACCCGTTTGGCCCTGTCCACGCATAGGTCGTCATCGCTGCAGGTCCTCCTGTCAGACTGAGAGCATTCCCGGAACATACCGGACCACTATTACTTGCCGTAGCATTAGGCAATGCATTGACTGTGACTGTTGTAGAGATTGCATCTGTACATCCACTGGCATTGGTAACTGTGAGAGTATAAACTCCTGCCATAGCTAATGTGGCATTGGCGGAGACTGATGGATTTTGTAATAATGATGTGAACCCGTTTGGCCCTGTCCATGTATAGGTCGTCATTCCTGCAGTACCTCCTGCAAGATTGAGAGCATTCCCTGCGCACACCGGACCATCATTACTTGCTGTAGCTGCCGGTAATGGATTAATTGTGATATCATATGTGGTCGGGCTTGTTGCCGTACATCCATTACCATTGGTATAGTTTACGGTAACAGTTTTTGCCCCTGTTGTTGTCCAGGTCACTGTAACTGTATTATTTCCTGTTCCGCCTCCTGCTGTTATTGTCCCTCCTGCCGATACCGTCCATAAGTAATTGCTCATGCCGGCTTCCGTGGTATAGACATTCCCTGTTATACCAACACAGACCGGGGTCGGACCGGTAACAGTTGGTACCGGTAATGGATTGACTGTGACATTATATGTTGTCGCACTTGTTGCTGTACATCCGTTACCATTGGTATAGTTAACGGTAACGGTCTTTGCCCCTGTTGTTGTCCATGTTACTGTAACCGTATTATTTCCTGTTCCTCCTCCTGCTGTTATTGTCCCTCCTGCCGATACCGTCCATAAGTAATTGCTCATGCCGGCTTCCGTGGTATATATATTTCCTGCTATACCAACGCAGACAG
>Ga0224523_1000696_pt1 | contig 16186 bp, 15 predicted proteins | sample CFST50metaG_FD_182732 | JGI IMG/M metagenome (GOLD analysis project Ga0224523, IMG submission 182732) | Peat soil microbial communities from Stordalen Mire, Sweden - C.F.S.T50 | ecosystem: Environmental > Terrestrial > Soil > Wetlands > Peat | place: Sweden: Norrbotten County, Stordalen Mire...
ATACGTCGCAGAAGAAGAACACGCCGGCCAGGATGGCCCACAGGCGGCCCTTGCCCGCGCCCAGGCCGCTTTCGCGTCGAGCGAGCCAGTAGGCGCCTGGCAGCGCAAAGAGCAACCGGTAGGCGCCCACCGTGAGCGGCGTGGCCCCGCCCGCCACCGCCCACTTCACGAAGATGGCTGACAGCCCAAGGATGCTCGCGCCTACCACCACGGCGCTCATGCCCAGCCAGGTCGGCGTGCGCGACGAGGCCGGGTGGCGGACAGAACCCTCAGCCAAGCAACCTACCAGGCGATGACAGGCTGCTGAACGTCGACGATCTTGAAACAGGTCGCGCTCGGCTGCGACCACTTGAGCATGTTGTACCAGAACTGAGCGATCTGATAGTCCTCCTCGGGCAGGAACCCCACGCAGCTCGGATCGCTCTCGCTGGGGTTGTCCTGCCCGGTCCATTGGCTGGTGTAGGTAATCCATTCGTCGGCATAGACCAGCACATGCCCCTTTCCCACCAGCTTTCCCACCAGCGCATTCTTTGGCCCATCCACAGTCGCCGCCACATGGGCGTCTGCAGGCGCGTTGATGGAGCGACCGTTGTCGAGGCCCACCCAGGTGACGTTGTTGCTGAGGTTGGCAATCACCGGATCGGTCCTGTTAAACGTGGACAGAGTGTTGGAATGGGCGCACCCGCAAGCACGCCAATCCATGCAGGTCGCGTAGATCCCGTCCATGTTGTACGAGATGCCGGAAAAGGCGATCAGTTGATTGGTGGGATTCACTTCCCGGCCGTCGCCAGTGTAGCTGGTAAGCGTGATGAGACCGCCGCCCTTGTTCTCCACCCAGTCTTGCATGGCAGCGACTTCCGAATCGTCGAACGTCCAGAAAGGTCCCGTCAGCGAATCGTCTGACAGCGAAGCCAGTATGATGACACCGTAGGGGGCGAGAAAATCGGGAGTGAGCGTGGGCTTGTTAGTGTAGTTGTCGGCCTTCGCGGTACCGGCGCTACTTGAATTGAGCCACTCTTGCAAAGCGGTGTCGCTGTCTCCGTTGGGATCGGCACCCCACTTGCCGGGCTTGCCGATGACCGCCACCGACAGCTCAGAACAATCGCAGCCCTCGCCATCGGTACACGGGACGATCTCGGTGGTGCCGCCAGAGGCACCACCAGTCGGGATCCCGCTCGATGGAGTGGTGTCAAGGGAAAAACCACCGGCTCCCACAGTGCCAACAATCGACGGCGTGCCCCCCGTACCGGTATCCCCGGTCTGTGGGCCCCCCCCTGACGGAGACGCCACGATGACGCCAGCAGAGCACCCGCCGAGGGCGAGGCCAAGTGCCACCAGCGCCACGCCGGGCGCACCGCGACCTGATGATCTTGTCTTGGGCATGTGGCTTAAGTGAACCAGATTCTTCGTCGGGGTCAATCACTTCCAGGTCATCCCGATCCGCGATGGCGCCCTTGCCCTCCAGGCAAGTGGTACACTTGGCCCTATGAAGTTGGTCATTGAACTTGAGCGCGAGAATGACGGGAGATGGATCGCGGATGTTCCCGACCTGCCTGGCGTGCTCGCGTATGGGATCTCGCGAGATGACGCCATTGCGCATGCCCAGGCGCTCGCCCTCAGAGTTCTGGCGGATCGAATCGAGCATGGTGAGAGCGGGCTCACGCTGCTCGACGTTTCATTCAAGGCAGCGTGACCACCTGGGGTTCAGTCAAGGCGCGACGGCTTCTCGCGACCCTTGAACAGATCGGTTGGACTGTCACGCGACAGTCCGGCTCGCACCGGACACTCGCGCGCTCTGGTTGGGCGAACTTCGTCTTCGCGTTCCATGACGACGAGGAGATAGGCCCCAAGATGCTCGCCAGGATTGCCAAGAAGACCGGCCTCAAGCCGGAAGATCTCTGACCGACAGTACCAAGAAAGCGCCCCTTCCGACGGATACGAAAGCCTTCCATGAAACAGTTCCTGGCTACGCTTCAGGTCAACACCCAGCGCAAGCGCGAGCTGGTGGACATCACCGAGCGGGTACGCGAGGAAGTGCGCCGCTCGGCCATCGGCAACGGCCTCTGCGCGCTTTATGCCCAGGGCGCCACGGCGGCGCTGATGATTCAAGAGAACGACGATCCGAACATCACCCTGGACGTGCTCGATTGCTTGGAAGGCGTCGCCCCGCAGGGCCGCTGGCGCCACGACCGGGTCGACGACAACGGTTCAGCGCACATTCAAGCCGGCCTGGTCGGCCCCAGCGAGGTCATCCCCATCCGCGATGGCCAGCTCGCCCTGTCGACCTGGCAGAACATCTTCCTGTGCGACTTCGACGGCCCGCGAAACCGCCGAACGGTGATCGTAACGATTCAGGGAGAGTAGCGCCGCCCTGAACACGTCGCTGGCGCTGGTCTGGCAGGCGGCTACAATTGCGCGCGTTGGATTCGCGCCGATGTTGCCAGTGAGCAGGCGCGACCGAAAAGGAGAACCATCTATGCGAATCAAATTTGCCATCCCATTCGTGGCGATTGCCCCGGTGCTGCTGTCAGGCGCCTTTCCCCGAACCAGCGCCGCGCAGGTGAACCTTCAGGTGCAAGTCGGCGTACCGACAATCCGCTTCGAAACCGCACCCGCGCTGGTCGAAGTCAGCCCCGGCATACAGGTCGTGCCGGAATATGAGCAGGAGGTCTTCTTCGTGGACGGCTGGTACTGGCACCGCGCGGGGCGAACGTGGTACCGCACGCGCGACCACCGCGGCGGCTGGGTCGTGGCCCGCGGGCGAGAGGTCCCGCGCGGCTTGGTGCGCATTCCCTCTGGCCGATACCGGCACTATCACGCCGAGGGTCCGCGCATGAACGAATCGCGACGGGACGTGCGAGGTCACCATGGCGAGGCCCAGTTCCAGCGGAGAGAACACGCCGAACACAACGATCGCGGCCGCTCCGATCGCCACAGCGAGCACCAGGAGCACAGGGAACAACACCGGGAACACGGCGAATCGCACCACGGGCACCGCTAGGCGGGTTGGCTGCCGGCTGTTCTGCGTCCACTCTCCGCCAGTCTATGTCCTGAACCGCGAGACTTGCGGCGTTCGCAGCCCAGTTCGCCGCCCAAAACCCAGCGGCCCTGCAGTGTTTTCTTATCGTGTTATCAGGCATTCTCGCCGGCCCATCTGAGGCTCCTGCCGTCCGACGCGAAGTCCCCACCAAGTCCAACACTGCGAGATCACGCTCAGCCATCCCCTGTCTGCACCCGACAGTCTGCACCCGACAGCTTGCGAGACTCTCGCAGGGATATTGCGGTGTTCTTCGCAGCTGAATAGAAAGTTCGACAGACATGAGGCTTCTCTTCTCCATCGTCCTTGCCTTCACGGCGACAACAGGCTGCGCGCATAGCGAGCGCAATGTCATCGGCACGGGGAGGTGTGCAGACCCCATTGTCGCAAGGGAAGCTGCGGTACGGCTGCTGGAGAAGGACGGTCGTGCCGGAGACTTCTTCACCGACCAAGGCAGGAATACGGATGACGGTGGATCATGGGCAATTTGGATCCCAAAACGCGAATACGAGCTGCCAGGGGAGGCATTGATCATCGTTCGCAAGTCGGATTGCTCGGCGACTCGCATGCCATTGAAGTAGCGGTGGAGATCCCGTGACTGCTGTCGAACCCGCGCCCTGAGGCGGACCGCAAGCAAATTATGAAGGGGCGCCGGTCGCGAATTTGAGGACGGGTGAATGGCGCTTCTGGAGTGCGGACAGATAGCGAGATTCGTCGTAGGGACCGCCCAACAAAGCGCTGCGGACAACCACTGCAGCACGACGTATCATGGCTAGGAGCCAATGCCGAACGAATTCTCCGAGATCGCCACGCGCTACCGGGAAACCTCCCTTGTCCAGCAGAGCGCCGCGGAGACGCTCTTCCGCTTGCTTGCCATCGGGGGCTCGGAAGATGTGCTCGACGTGGGATGCGCGACCGGCAATCTGACGAAGAAGATTCGGGTGGCGACGTCGGGTAGGGTGGTCGGCATTGATCCAGCGGAAGGGATGATTGAACGTGCGGCTCGCGAACACGGCGACGGTATCGATTTCGCGGTCTTGTCGGCCGAAGCCATGTCGTTCCATGAGGAGTTCGACACCATCTTCTGCAATTCCACATTTCAGTGGGTGCGCGACGCTGACAAAGCGGTAGCGGGGTTTGCCGGTGCGCTTCGGGCCGGCGGGCGAGTGGGCATCCAGGCGCCGGCCCGCTCCGACTACTGTCCGAATTTTCTTTCGGCCATCGAAGCCGTCGCCGCTGACCCCTCTCTTGGTCCAACCTTTGCGCACTTCAAATCGCCATGGTGTTTCTTCCAAGACGCAAGCGAATACTCGGCGTTGTTTGTCCGCCACGGGTTTCAGGTGCGGTTTGCGGAGATCCAGACGGTCGACTCGACCCACACGCCTTCGCAAGTCTTCGACATCTTCGCCTCCGGCGCGATTGCCGGATATCTCGATCCTTCCTGCCACGGCTGCCCGATCGACGAGCGATACATGACCGGGTTCCGGCAGACGGTGCGCGAGCAGTTCGAGCGGCAGGCCGGCGCGGATGGACTGGTCTGCCTTGTGTTCCGTAGGATCTTCCTGGTTGCCGTCAGGGCGTGACTGGGCGACCATCACGCGCATGGATGGGTCGAGGGGCGGTGGCCGGAAAGGCCGACGTTCTCGTCACCGGCGATTTCGCGCTGCTCGAAGCCACCACGCGCCTACCGCTGCCCGTGGTCAATCCGCGCGGCCTCTGGGATCGCCTGCGGACGAGCAAGTCGCGCAGGTAGGCAGGAGCCTCGGTCTCGGTAGTCCACCTTGGTGAGGTCTGGGGTCGGCACGGCGCACGCGTTCAAGCCCCGCGAAAATCATCGAGAAAATCGCCGAAATCCGCTCGTTTTCCACTTGCCGATGGACTGAACATATGTTTAGCTAATGGGCATGTTCTCCGTCGAGGAATTGGGTCAGGAGATAGCGGTTCTGGCGGTGCACATCGACGCGGCCACGCACAAGCTGCTCGAATGCATCCGGCACTTCGATGAGGCGGGTGGTTGGTACCAGCAGGGGGCGATGTCGTGCGCCCACTGGTTGGCATGGCGGGTGGGTGGGATCCCGCGACCGCGCGTGAGAAGGTGCGCGTGGCGCGGGCGCTCGGCAAGCTGCCTGTCATCGACCAAGCGTTGAGGACCGGCAAGCTGTCGTACGCCAAGGCGCGCGCGCTGACCCGCATCGCGAAACCCGAAACTGAAGCCGAGTTGGTTGCAATGTCATTTCGTTTCCACGCGACCGAGGCTGCCGCTTTCCTGGCTGCACCCACACGCGCTTCCTGCACGGCCACCACCTGCGCCACTGGCTCCACGGCGGCGAGACCAGCCTCGGCAATTTGGTGCAGCTATGTACCGCGCACCACCACCTCGTGCACGAGGGCGGCTGGACTTTGCAGCTCGATGCCCACGGCGTGCTCGCCTTCACTGCGCCCGACGGCCGGGCGCTTCCGCCCGAGCCGCCCCGGGAGATCGTCGAGGATGCCGTCGCGTTCCTGCGCGAGCGGGCAGCGGATCAGGGACTGGAACTGGGAGCGGAGACCAACCTGCCCGAGTGGGACGGCAACGTGATCAACTACGACTGGGCCGTGGGGGCGATGATCGGGATGGGGTGACACGCGTTCGCGTGCTCGCTGCCGTCCGAGGTCTGAACTTACTCACTCGCTCGGTCGTGTTGGCGATGCTCCTCGCCCAATTCGTATTCACGCTGCTTTCGTCTCAACTCCTCTCGAGACAAGTGCTCAAAGTGAGCGAACAGGGCCTCGGTGTTTTGTCGTTTGATCTGGACGTCCAGTGAGTCCGACGCCATCGCCTTGAGGCTGTTCCGCCGAATCTGTTCGAATGCTGCTGTCTCGTGCGAGATAAGGACAAATGGATTCACGACCTTGGTGCGAAACGAGCGGCCCCCCTTCAGGGGAACGTCGTAGTCTCCTAGCAAGTTGTGCCAAGGTCCGCTCCATCCTGGGTAGTTCAGCCTCGCGGCGCTGGGCGCTAGCCATGCGAAGGCACCGTTAGCCTGCTCGTACAAATCGGCTGCTTCATCCACGGCGGGCCCGATGAATACCTTGTCGTCCGGATCGATGAAGCAGTCACCAGCCGCGATGACGCCCCTCCAGACCAGTGGAACCTGGGCTTGAGCAGTCGTCCGCATGATGTACGACAAGCCGCAGGCCACGACGCCGGTGGCCGCAGCGAGGGCTCCTTCACGGTCCCTGGCGACAGGGACCACGGCCGTGAAGTAGAAGGTGTCCGAGAACGCTGTCGCCGATATCTTAGGCGGCCGACCGGCTGCGCGCAGCACTCGCTGATTCTCGCGGACCAGCACCTTCTCCATCTGCAGTGCTTTTCGCCGTGCCTGTCGGAGCGTATCCGCAACGGCGGCGGGATCGTGCCGCTGCCAAATGTGCTTGAACCCGAGAGCGTCAATCAACCCGACTGCGCCGAGACTGAGCTGAGCCATGAGCACATACTACCGCGCCGTGCCCAGCATTGACCTGCTGAAGCGCGCAGGATGGCGTCCCTGGCCACCCGTCATTTCGAACGTTCCTTGAACGTCCGGGATCCCCCGTGCCTACCCACGTCCGCGCGACGTTGAGTGCTCTCGCCCAGCCCGCTCGCTACAGCAACACCGTCTCTCCCATGAGCGCGCGGTCCACGCCGCGCGCCGCCTGTCTCCCTTCCATGATGGCCCACACCACCAGGGACTGGCCGCGCACCATGTCTCCGGCGGCGAACACGCCGGGGATGCTGGTCTGCTGGTATTCGTCGACGGCCACGTTGCCGCGGCCGTCGATGTCCACGCCCAGCTCGGTCAGCAGGCCCTCGCGCTCGGGACCAATGAAGCCCAAGGCCAGCAGAACCAGATCGGCGGGCAGGGTGCGAATCGTGTCCGGGAACTCCTCGATTTTCGGTGGCCGGCGTTCGGGCTGGGGCACGAAACGAATGTTGGCGATCTCTATGCCTTGCACGTGGCCATGCTGGTCACCCACGAGGCGCCGGGTCTTCACAGAAAACAAGCGCGGGTCCACGCCGAACTCCGCCTCTGCTTCTTCCTGCCCGTAGTCGACGCGATAGATCTTGGGCCACTGTGGCCATGGGTTGTCCATGGCACGCTGGGCTGGCGGCCGCGGCAGGATTTCCAGTTGGGTGACGCTCTTGCAACCCTGGCGAAGCGCAGTGCCCACACAGTCGTTGCCCGTGTCGCCGCCGCCGATCACGACCACGTGCTTGTCGCGCGCGTGGATGGGGCTTGCGTCCGCGCTACCGGTGTCGAGCAGACTGCGGGTGCTGGCAGTGAGAAACTCCATGGCGAAGTGAACGCCACGCAGATTGCGCCCTTCCACCGGCAAATCGCGCGGCTTGGCGGCGCCCCCGCAAATGACCACAGCATCGTGACTCGCCCTCAGCTCGGACACCGGCATGGTCTTGCCAACTTCCACGCCGGTCCGGAAGCGCACGCCAGCCTCCTCCATCATCTTGACCCGTCGATCGACCAGGCTCTTGTCCAGCTTCATGGCAGGGATGCCGTACATGAGCAGGCCGCCCACGCGGTCGGCGCGTTCATAGACCGTGACCAGGTGCCCGGCGCGGTTCAGCTCGTCGGCGCAGGCCAAGCCCGCCGGGCCGGAGCCCACCACGCCCACGGTCTTGCCCGTTCGCTGCGTCGGCGGCTGCGCCACGACCCAACCTTCGTCAAAGCCGCGGTCGATGATGGCGCACTCGTTGACCTTGATGGTCACCGGCGGCGCGCTGATGCCGAGCACGCAAGATCCCTCGCAAGGGGCTGGGCACACGCGGCCGGTGAACTCGGGAAAATTGTTGGTCCGGTGTAGCCGGTCGAGGGCTTGCCGCCAGCGTCCCTTGTAGATCAGGTCGTTCCATTCCGGAATCAGGTTGTGCAGCGGACACCCAATGGTCAGCCCGTCGACCAGAATGCCGGTGTGGCAGAAGGGCACGCCGCAATCCATGCAACGCGCGCCCTGCTCGCGCATGCTCGCCTCGGGCAGGTGACCGTGAAACTCACGCCAGTCTCGAAGTCTTTCATGGGGGTCGCGGTGCAGCGGCGTGGCGCGTGGGTATTCAAGAAAACCTGTTGGTCGTCCCATCTGCTACTTCCCGTGCACCTGCGCGCCGTCCTTGGCGTTGAGCTGAAAGGCCGCCATCTCCGCTTCCTCCGACGACAGGCCCTTTTCGCGCATGAGCTTCTGCGCCTGCATCACCCGGCGATAATCATCGGGGATGACCCGCACAACCAGCGGCTTCCATTGCGCCCAGTGGGCCAGCAGATCCTGCGCGCGCAGGCTGCCCGTGAATTCGGCGTGCCGCCTTATGAGGCTCAACACCAGCTCGGTCTCCTGGGGATCGTCGAGCGGACCCAGCCCAACCATTTCCAGATTGCAATTGGATTCCAGTTGGCGCTGCTCATCCAGCACATAGGCAACGCCGCCCGACATGCCGGCCGCGAAGTTGCGTCCCGTGGGACCCAGGACGATCACCCGGCCACCCGTCATGTACTCGCATCCGTGATCGCCCACCCCCTCCACCACCGCGTTCGCGCCGCTGTTGCGCACGCAGAAACGCTCGCCCACCAGGCCGCGAATGTAGGCCTCGCCGCTGGTGGCGCCATAGAGCGCGACATTGCCGGCGATCACGTTCTGCCCGGGCGCAAAGCCGGCATCGAGCGGCGGGCGCAAAATGAGCTTTCCGCCTGACAGGCCCTTGCCCAGATAGTCGTTGGCGTCGCCTTCCAGAACAAAGGTAATTCCCTTGGGCACGAAGGCCATGAAGCTCTGCCCGGCCGAGCCCCGGAAGTGGATCGAGATGGTGTCCTCGGGCAGACCCTCGCTGCCAAAGCGACGGGTGACCTCGCTGCCCAGACGCGTGCCCACCGTGCGCTGGGTGTTGCGCACAGGGAGAGTCGCCGTGATCCTGCGGCCCGATTCCAGGGCTGGCCGACACATGGGGATGATGGTGGTATCGTCGTACTCTTCTGCCACCTTGTGGTTCTGCGCGTAGAGGCATCGCGTGCCCACACCGTCGGCATGGGGCGGCTGGTAGAGAACCGCCGACAGATCCACGCCCTTGGTCTTCCAGTGGTCGACCGCGTGCCGGATGTACAGGCATTCGGTGTGGCCGACCATTTCGTTCACCGTGCGGAAGCCCAGCTCGGCCATCAGCTCGCGCACCTCCATGGCCACGAAGCGCATGTAGTTGACCACGTGCTCGGGCTTGCCGCAGAAACGCTTGCGCAACTCGGGATCTTGCGTGGCAATGCCGACCGGGCAGGTGTTGAGGTGGCACACGCGCATCATCAGGCAACCCATGGCCACCAGAGGCGCAGAAGCAAAGCCGAACTCCTCGGCGCCCAACAGTGCGCCCACCACCACGTCCCAACCGGTCTTGAGCTGGCCGTCGGTCTCGATGGCGACTCGGCTGCGCAGATCATTGAGCAGCAGCGTCTGGTGCGTTTCGGCCAGGCCCAGCTCCCAGGGACCACCCGCGTGCTTGATGCTGGACAGGGGCGATGCGCCCGTGCCTCCGTCGTGTCCGCTGATGAGAATGACGTCGGCCTTGGCCTTGGCCACGCCGGCGGCCACGGTGCCCACGCCCACCTCGGCCACCAGCTTCACGCTGATGCGCGCTTTGTTGTTGGCGCACTTCAGATCGTGAATGAGCTGGGCCAAGTCCTCAATCGAGTAGATGTCGTGGTGGGGCGGTGGCGAGATCAACCCGACCCCGGGCGTCGAGTGCCGGACCTTGGCGATCCACGGGTACACTTTGGCACCAGGAAGCTGGCCGCCCTCGCCGGGCTTCGCCCCCTGCGCCATCTTGATCTGAATCTCGTCGGCATTGACCAGATAGGGGCTGGTCACGCCAAAGCGGCCCGAGGCCACCTGCTTGATGGCACTCTTCTTGGAATCGCCGTTGGGCAAGGGCACCCAACGCGCCGGATCCTCGCCGCCCTCGCCGGTGTTGCTCTTGCCGCCCAGGCGGTTCATGGCGATGGCCAGGGTTTCGTGCGCTTCCTTGCTGATCGAACCGTACGACATGGCGCCGGTCTTGAAGCGCTTGACGATGTCCTCGACCGACTCCACTTCATCGAGCGGCACCGCCGGTCGTGGGTGGCGCAACTCCATCAGACCGCGCAAGGTGGCCAGATTCTTCGACTGGTCGTTGATGAGCTGCGCGTACTGCTTGTAGATCTCGTAGCGGCCGGTGCGCACCGCCGCCTGCAACTTGGAGATCGATTCAGGGTTGAAAAGGTGGTGTTCGCCTTCACTTCTAAATCGGTATTCCCCACCTGGGTCGAGTCCAACTTGCGGCAAGCTGCGCGAGGGGAACGCCCGGTGGTGCTGGCGCCGCACTTCCTCGGCAATGCCGCCCAGGCCCAGGCCGCTGATGCGGGAAGCAGTGCCCTCGAAGTACTTGTCGACCAGTGAGGCATGAAGCCCGATGGCCTCGAACACCTGCGCCCCATGGTAGCTCTGCACGGTCGAGATCCCCATCTTGGAGATGACCTTGACCAGTCCCTTGCTGATAGCCTTGGCGTAATTGGTGCGCGCCTTCGCCGTGTCGACCCGGATGACCCCTTGGCCGGCCAGGGTCTCAATGACCTCAAGCGCCAAGTAGGGGTTGACGGCACTGGCGCCGTATCCGATGAGCAGGCAAAAGTCGTGCACCTCGCGCGGCTCGCCACTCTCCACCACCAGGCAGGTATGCGTGCGCGTGCCCGCGCGCAAAAGGTGATGGTGCACGGCCGCGCAGGACAGTAGCGAGGGAATCGGCGCATGCTCGCGGTCGAACCCGCGGTCCGACAGGATGAGAATCTCGCAACCCTCGGCCACGGCGGCGGCCGCCTCGGCACAGAGCTTGTCCAGCGCTTGGGCCAGGCCCTGCTCGCCCTCGGCCACGCGGAATACTGTGGCCACGATGCGCGCTCGGAAGCCGTGCCAGCCGTCGAGGGCGCGCAGCTTGTCCATTTCCTCGTTGAAGATCACCGGCGAGCGCAGCTCGATCTGGCGAGCAGAGACAGCTTGCGGGTCGAACAGGTTGTGCTCTGGCCCCATAGTGGTGCCGGCCGCCATGATCAACTCTTCCCGAATGGCGTCCACCGGCGGGTTGGTCACCTGGGCAAAGAGCTGTTTGAAATAGTTGAACAGGCTCTGCGGTCGGCTGGAAAGAATGGCCAGGGGCGTGTCCGTGCCCATGGAGCCGATGGCCTCGCCCCCGGTTTCCACCATGGGCTGCAACAGACGCAGCACCTCGGCGGTGTAGCCGAAGACGTTCTGGCGTAGCTCAAGCGTCTCACGATCGGCCAGCGGCGTCGCCGGAGCCGGCGGCAGGTCCTTCATATGCACCCGCTGGCTCTCCACCCATTGCGCGTAGGGCAGCTCGGCTGCCACCCTGGCCTTGAGCTCCTCGTCCGGGACGATGCGCTTCTGCGCGGTATCGACCAAGAACATGCGGCCCGGCTGAATGCGGCCCTTCTGCACGATCTTCTCGGCCGGGATGTCGAGCACGCCGGTCTCGGACGCCATGACCACCAGACCGTCGCTGGTTAGGGTGTAGCGCAGAGGCCGCAGCCCGTTGCGGTCGAGCACGGCTCCGATCTGCACGCCGTCAGTGAAGCAGATCGCAGCGGGGCCGTCCCACGGCTCCATCAGACACGAGTGGTACTCGTAGAAGGCTCGCTTCTCCGGGCTCATGGTCTTGTGCTTGTGCCAGGGCTCCGGGATCATCATCATCACCGCGTGGGGCAAGCTGCGGCCACCGATGACCAGGGTTTCGAGCACGTTGTCGAACATGGCCGAGTCGCTGCCCTGCTCGTCGACCACGGGATGCAGCCGCTCGATATCGGCGCCAAAAAGCGGGGATGCCAGATCGTGCTCGCGCGCGGACATCCAGTTCACGTTGCCGCGCAGGGTGTTGATCTCCCCATTGTGGGCGATCACCCGGTAGGGATGGGCGCGCGACCAACTGGGGAAGGTGTTGGTGGAGAAACGCGAGTGCACCAGGGCCAGCGCGGATTCCAGGGACAGCTCGGAGAGATCAGGGAAGAAGGTGTCGAGCTGGTCGGCGTTGAGCATGCCCTTGTACACCAGGGTCCGGCACGACAGGCTGGCGATGTAGAAGAGTTTGCATCCGCTCAGATCACTCGTCCTCACCAGTTTCTCGGCGGTGCGACGCATGAGCACGAGGCGGCGCTCGAAGGCTGCGTCGTCGGTGAGCGCGGCGGGCCGGTCCACGAAGACCTGCGCCATGGTCGGCCGAGATTCCAGCGCGGTCTTGCCCAGGCCCGTCGGGTTGGTGGGAACCTCGCGCCAACCAATCACTTGGTGTCCCATCTCGCCGACGGCGATCTCGAAAAGGCGTTGGCAAGCGGCGGCCTCGGCCGGATCGCGCGGCAGAAAGACCATGCCGGCGGCGTACTGGCCGGCGGGCGGCAACTCGATGCCAATGTTGGCGGTCACGCTGCGCAGGAAGGCATCAGGTAGCTGGACCAAGATCCCGGCGCCATCGCCGGTGTTCTCCTCGGAGCCGCTGGCGCCTCGATGACCCAAGTTCTCCAAGACCCGGATACCATCGCGCACAATCCGGTGCGATTTGCCACCTGCGATGTCCACCACGAAGCCCACACCACAGGCCTCGTGCTCGTGGGCAGGATCGTACAGCCCTTGCCGCTCAGGAGCTTCCTGCCGCTGCTTGGCAGTCTGCGTAGTTGCGTTGCCGTTCATTTCTCGAAAATCGCCCATTAGCTTTAGATGAAAGCTAGCGCCCGCACGGTTGGTGTTAAACCGCTGCTTCCGCGAATAGGACGGATTTTTCTGAAACGAAACACTTTGGAAATATTTCGGCAACAATGGTCCCGGCGACCGCACCCGATGGAAACAATGCGGGAATCCTTCTGCCCGCCGTGACTATTGTTTTCGTCCCTGCTACCCTGTGTTTCCAAAGATGCGCGCAGTCGTCGTTATGTCGAGACCGCAAGTCGGCGCAGCCGAGGTGGACTCTCCTGCTGCGGCCCTGCGTGAGCTGGGCTGCGAGGTGGTTCCGGTCGGCTACGACATGGATGACCTGCCCGACGATCTGGAACACATCCGTCCCGCGGTGGTGGTTGTGGACGCAGGCCCGTACCTGGAGGTGGGCCGCGCCGTGGTCAAGCACGCCAAGCAGATCCCCACGCTGGCCGAGGTACCCATTCTCCTTTGCATAGAAGTTTCGCGACTGCCCGGCCTCGATCCCGAGCTGGGCATGGATGACTTCGTCCTCCTCCCTATCGTCGGACCTGAGCTCTACGCGCGGGTACGCCAGCTCGATTGGCGGCTGTCCTCGTTCTCTGCTTCGGGCCGCGTGAAACTGGGCGACCTGGTCATTGATACGGTGGCGGTGGAGGCCAGTTTCCGCAGCCGCGTGCTCAAGTTGCCGCGGCAGGAGTTCCAGCTTCTCAAGTTTCTGGCTGTGGGCGCGGGCCGTGTGTTCACGCGCGAGCAGCTCCTGTCGCGCGTGTGGGGCTACCGTTACACCGGTAACACGCGCACGGTTGACATCCACGTTCGCCGACTGCGCGCAAAACTGGGCCCTGGCGCTGAGATGATAGAGACGGTGCGCCACGTAGGCTATAAGATGCGCGTGCCAGGCACGTCGTGACCAGAACGGTTACAGCAAAGAAGGGGAGAGTTCGCGCCGCCTTCCAAGGCGAGCACGGTGCATTTTCTGAGGAGGCGGCCCTCCGCTTCCTGGGGCCACGGCTTGAGCCTGTGCCCCAGCGCGAATTCGACGACATGTTCGACGCGGTGATGCGGGGCGACGCTGACTGCGCCGTGGTGCCCGTCGAGAACACCCTGGCTGGCTCGGTCATCAAGAACTACGACTTGTTGGTCGGCTACGACCTCACCATCATCGGCGAGGTGGTGCTGCGCGTGGCCCACAACCTCATCGCCCCCCGCGGCGTCAAGCTGGGCGACGTGCGCCGCGTGTTCTCACACCCGGTGGCGCTGGCCCAGTGTGAGGATTATCTGCGCAAGCTGCGACAGCAGATCCCCAGCCTGGAGGTGTTGCCTGCCTACGACACCGCCGGCGCCGTGAAGATGGTGGTGAAGAATGGGCGGCGCGACGAGGCCGCCATCGCCAGCAAGAGCGCCGCCCAGGTCTTCGCAGCGCATATCCTGGCCTCGGGCATCGAAAGCAACCCGCAGAACTTCACCCGCTTCTTCGTGATGGCGCGCCCCGACCGCGTGGCGCGCATTCCCATCACCGGCAAGCCAAAGGAGCGCAAGACCAGCCTGGTGTTTCGCATCGCCAATCGGCCGGGATCGCTGTACGCCTCGCTCTACGCTTTCGCCGCCGAACAGGTCGACCTGACCAAGATCGAGTCGCGGCCAATCGTGGGCCGGCCCTGGGAGTATTCCTTCTACTTGGACTTCGTCGGCGATCGCAACGACGCCAACGTGCGCCGCGCGCTGGCCGCCCTGGCCGGCGCCGCCGAAAGCGTGCGCATCTTCGGGTCATACCCGAGGGCGGAAATCTAGCTGACTCTGTACCCTGTGGCCGGATCCGGAGCCGGATTTTTCACCACAGAGGACACAGAGGCCACAGAGACGGACCGGAAAGGGAAGGGGTTGGTCTCTTTCCGATCCGAGCCCCTCCTTCCTTTCCGACCTCTGTGTTCTCTGTGCTCTCTGTGGTGAGATCCGGATCCGGACAAGAGCCGGAGCTTGACGAAGGGGCCGCTCCGCGAAACCATGCAGCGAATGCTCAACATTGATCTCACAGGAAAGCGCGCCTTGGTCGCCGGCGTGGCGGACGACAGTGGCTTCGGCTTTGCCATCGCCAAATCGCTGGCCGAGGCTGGTGCTACCATTTGCCTCGCCACCTGGCCGCCGGTGCTGGGGATCTTCCGCTCCTTGCTCGAACGCGGCAAGCTCGACGAGTCGCTGCGACTGGCAGACGGAAGCAAGCTCGCCTTCGAACGCATCTGGCCCATGGATGCCGACTTCGACAGCGACGCCGATGTGCCCTCCGCCGTGCGCGAACACCGGCGCTATCGCGATTGCGGCGATTTCAGTATCGCGGGTCTGACGGATCGGCTACGAGCGGATTTCGGCGAGGCGTGCCTGGACGTCGTGGTGCACAGCCTGGCCAATGGCCCCGAGGTGAAAAAGTCCCTGCTGGAAACCAGTCGCAAGGGATACCTGGCTGCGGTGGGGACGAGCAGCTTCTCTTTCGCATCCATGGCGCAGCGACTGGGCCCGCTGGTTCGGCCGGGCGGTTCTTTCCTGGCGCTGTCCTACCTCGCCAGCCAGCGGGTGGTGCCCGGTTACGGGGGCGGAATGGCCTCGGCCAAGGCTGCGCTGGAAAGTGACGCCCGCGTGCTCGCCTTCGAGGCCGGCCGCAAGTGGGGCCTGCGCGTGAACGTGATCTCGGCCGGCCCGTGGCCTTCGCGCGCAGCCAGCGCCATCGGCTCGATCCAACAGATGATCGACTACTGCCGTGTCAACTCGCCCCTGCCCCAAGCCATCACCGCGGCCGAGGTGGGCGCGGCCGCGGCCTTCCTGTCGAGCCCGCTCGCCTCAGGCATCACCGGCAGCACCGTCTACGTCGACAAGGGCTTTCACGCCATGGGAATGGCCGTAGCCTCGCCGCCGGGACAGTGAGCTAGTTTTTCACCACAGAGAGCACAGAGGTCACAGAGCCGGATCGGAAAGGGAAGGGTTGGGTTCTGTCTGGTCCGAACCCCTTTCCCTTCCGACCTCTGTGTTCTCTGTGCCCTCTGTGGTGAACCAGCTCGCCCTCCGGTTTTGAGCGCCGATGTGGGCCGATGCCCAGCCAGCTGATAAGCTTGCGCCTCGCATGAACAACGAAACCCCAAAGGCCGGCCTCAAGGAACTGCGCCAACGTCTCAACCAGGTGGACGACGAGATGGTACGCCTGCTGGCCAAGCGGCTGGAAACAGTCGGGCTCATCGCCAAGGAGAAGGCCGGCTCGACCCAGGCCATCCGGGATCCAGAACGTGAGCGCGAGGTGTTGGCCCGCGTCGAGACTTTGGCTCAGTCGCTGGGGTTGTCAGCTCCCCTGGCGCGCAAGATCTTCTCCGAGATCATCAGCTACTCGGTCAGTCGCCAGATAGCCTCGCTGGCTGGGAT